>Ga0099825_1000446_pt1 | contig 43294 bp, 18 predicted proteins | sample SiratroredBW_FD_76838 | JGI IMG/M metagenome (GOLD analysis project Ga0099825, IMG submission 76838) | Root nodule microbial communities of legume samples collected from California, USA - Siratro red BW | ecosystem: Host-associated > Plants > Roots > Nodule | place: USA: California | collected...
AAAATAAAAAAATAAAAAAATATATATATATATATATATATATATATATATATATATATATATATATTATTACATTAATAATCTTGAGATAGCTTATAAAAAAATTAATGTATACATGATAATTTTAACGAATCCGTCACATATCAGATTACATTTTCCTTAATGTGCAACGGAAAATATTAATAATAAATGTTCCCTTTGGTTACTATTTCAACAATTTAATCTAGAAAAATTTTCTTATTGTAAATTCAAACCAGATTTTTGTATGTTGTTCTTTTTAACCAGTATATTTGAAAATACTAGTCATCTGGATGATTTAATTTAATCATCAAGAAATTAGATAATAAAACGATGATGATTTTATTAGAATTAATAATTTGGTGACGACAATATAATATTTTATAACGTTAATTTTGAAAGAGACATAAAAATTTATATTTTTAAAATTATTTGGAGAATTTTTGTTTTATCGATAAAAACTTTTAATTAAAATCTGTCATAAAAAAGCACACAAATTTAGAAGCTTTTTTATTGTTGTTGTAAAATGTTTATTAAAATGGAATTTCCTTGTTGACTGATATTCCCCTCTCTGAACTAGGTGAAAAGGAAAATAGAAGCGATTGTGATGCACGCGCAGTTTTCTAGAACCGGTAGGAAAAGCCAACCACAATCACCGCGACTACGCGTTTTTTTGCCCGCCAAGTCTACCAAATGAAAAGACGCCACGTGGAGAATCTCAGCCAATCATCTGAGCAAGTGCAACGAGTATTGGCTGTACCATAGAAATCGCCGTCGTTGATTATTTCCACTTCCGATGCCAACAAAATTTTATGAGCATTTACATTTTTTCCAGCTCCTCTATCAAGCAATCTGAGCCGTCAGATTTCAGGACCCACAAAACAAACGGATCCGAAACAAGTATAAATAAACACCCAACTACGTCAAACCAGTTTGCGTTTGCATTGTGGTGTGTTTAGCTGTTCTGTTCCTGTTCTTCGGTGTTGCGTGTTCGTGTCTGTTTCCGAAATCGTCTCCGGGAGCCATGTCTTCCGCCGAGACGGAGATGGAGCCTCTCACGTCGGGGGCCAGCAACCGCATAATTCCGCTCCTCAAGGCTCTCAGGGCCTCCCTCATCTTCGTCTACACCTTCTTCCTCTCCTTCCTCTTCTTCATCCTCCCCCGCCGCCGCCGCCTCTCCGCCGCGGCGGGGCCACCCTCACCCAAGAAGCATTTGAGGCAGCGCTGGCTCGTGCGCGAGGAGGAGGACACGTGCCGGCGAAGAGCCTTGGCGCAGGACTACTTGGGAATGGGTCGCGACGAAGGGTGGTACCGGTGGAGCACTTCCATTTTCTATGGGGTTAGAAACAACGCTTTGTTTTGCCGCTCTTGGTTCCCGGTTTCCGACGATGTCAGGTCAGTTTTTCTTTCACTCCTTCATTCACTTTACGTTTGGCAATTTCATTTCAACACGTCTTCTCCGTTTATTTTAACGGAATTCTGTCAAACCCTGTTGCTTAACGAACTCTTGTCTCTGTGTACTGTTCTTCATTTATTAGCCTCGTGTGTACACGTAGAGAACTCTAGAGACAGAGATTGAGCTCAAATTCTCGACACATGAAAATTCGGTAATTCTGTTTCAGGGTAAATGGAGAATGAGCTTAAACATTAAAAATAAAAATGATTTGTGTCATTGTAGCTTGATTGAAGTAATTAGCGTTGAAGAGAGGAAATTTTGCAAGCAAGTTTCGTGGTTTCATTCTGGGGGTGTTTTAGTTTTTTCTGTCGTTCCTGTGAGATTACTCGGAATTGAATTGGGGTGAATTAAGTGTATCTAGAATTGAGTCCTCTCTGGGTGATGTAGAGTAATTGGACAAAGAGAGATGAAAGATGTAAGTGAATTTTGAACTGAATTTCTTTTAAGAAACAGGGTGTAGAATTATTTTGTTGCCTATGTTGAATGGAATGAAATTTGCTTGTGCATTATTGTGCTATACAATATTATTGAGTCGTAGGCTTACTATTCAACTGTTTGTAAACAGCAAACGTTAAGCTTCGCTGATTCTTATCAGTCGTGTTCACAGGATTCAGTTTTGTGTCCTTTTCCGACATGATAGATGGGACAGTCTAACGAATGTATAGTTAGAAAGCTCCTGCTTATTGATTGTGCTTTCTTTTCTTAATTTTATTGCTTGCCTCTTTTCTTGATAGCATGTAAAGCCAACTCTCTGTAACATTTGGCTCAACTTATTTTCTTTGTTCTTTCAGGGGCATTCTGATCATCATTCATGGCCTTAATGAACACAGGTAATCTTGCTCAATTTCTTTGTCTTTTTCTTTTTTAAATTGCTATCTTTCAGGACTTAATGAATGTTTTTCATTGTGGGACTAGTCTGCCTTTAGTTTTTGCAAAATTTGATTTTTTCAAGTGATTGTAAATACATACATTTATAAGATAATAAGAAATATCCCCCATCCCCTCTATCTCTTCTGACTTAGTACTCCTTTTTTTCAGTGGAAGATATGCGGAATTTGCAAGGCAATTAACATCATGCAACTTTGCTGTCTATGCAATGGACTGGATAGGTAATTAAGATTTCTTTTTTCAATTCGGTCCCTTGTGTTGTGATCCTCATTTGTTTGCACTTTTTTTTAATCAAGTGGATCTACCTTAGACTTGGTATCAGTAAAATTCTGTCCTTATCATTTTGTGATGGATATGGAGTGATTTGTTTTACTGTTACAGGCCATGGAGGCAGTGATGGATTGCATGGTTATGTTCCTTCTCTTGATCATGTGGTTGCAGACACAGTATGTATATTCCTTCCTTCTTAAGTTAAAAATCATTCTTGTTTGAATATAGACTTTTTGTATTTGTTCCTGTTTGTGGTAGTTCTTGGAATGGAAAACCGTTTTCCGCACACTAATTTTTGTACTATTTTAACCATGGGGACAGAGATATTGCGTAAAGCTGGAATACATGTTAAGCGTTTTTTCAAGTTATGGTATTATATTCTCAGGAATCTTTCCACAAATACTATAATGGCAACGTTATCTTATAACTTTCTTGGAAACAAAAGATATCTAGGAATATTTTTTTTAATAAGTATCAGAATAAATTTTCTCACTCGTGGAAATGCAAAAAGATTCCGTGAAACAAATTCAAGTTAACTTGTTAGCTTATTTCTTGCGTTGGCTTACTAATATAAAATCTGCATCTTTTGTTCAATTTCATTGTAACTGTTATTTGTAGTAATTTTCATACAACAATTACAAATATCTGTGCTGTTCTTTGTTTGTTTTCCTTTGAAGATATATTTCAATTCAAATGTCAGTCGGTGTTTGTAGCTGTGTCCTTTGCTTACTGATAGTGATGCCTTGAACAGGGGGCTTTCCTAGAAAAGATCAGATCGGATAATCCTGGGATACCATGCTTTCTCTTTGGTCACTCCACTGGGGGAGCTGTGGTCTTGAAAGTAAGGGCTGAAATCTTCTGCATACCTTTTGAGATTAAATTTGTCTTTGTTGATTTTGGAAATTTAATTTCTGCAAATTTGGTGTAGGCCGCTTCCCATCCTCATATTGAAGTAATGGTGGAAGGAATTATATTAACCTCGCCAGCTTTACGTGTGAAGCCAGCTCATCCAATTGTTGGTGTAAGTTTTGCATTCATAGGTTGTACTTGTTATTGAAATCAACGTGTTTCTGATATGTTACAACGATGCTAGCTATGTTCGGTATAAAACTAGTACATATTTTTTATGATATCTAGCTACACAGAATCATTGACTCATTTACAATCTCAAGTTTTAAATGGCCATAGACCATTATTTGAGTGTGCTTGATGCATTTTGTTTATTGATGTGTTGATGCAGGCTGTGGCTCCAATTTTTTCTCTGGTGGCTCCAAGGTTCCAATTCAAAGGAGCAAACAAAAGGGGCATTCCAGTTTCAAGGGATCCAGCAGCTTTGGTGGCGAAGTACTCGGATCCTTTGGTGTACACAGGACCTATAAGGGTCCGAACCGGGCATGAAATACTACGGATATCCTCGTACTTAATGCGAAACTTCAACTCTGTGACTGTGCCATTCTTTGTCCTACACGGAACTGCTGATAAGGTAACTGACCCACTGGCCTCACAAGATCTGTATGACAAAGCAGCTTCAAAGTTCAAAGACATAAAGCTCTATGATGGCTTCTTACACGACCTTCTGTTTGAGCCTGAGCGTGAAGAGATTGCTCAGGACATTATCAACTGGATGGAGAAGAGACTATTCAGTCTCTGAAAATGTTAAAAAAAAAATAAAAAATGTAATTGTGTTTGATATCTATGAACACAAGGGATGCCAACTTTGATAAGTGTAGAAAATTGAAGTCGCCCAGGCAAATGGGGAGGCGAATGCAGATAGCATTATTAATCTTTCGTTTTAGGTTGTTTGGTTTCTATAAATATATATATGAATTCTGCCAACATCTTTGTTTTATCAAGAAACCTGTAAATTTAATAGACCTAAATATTGGTAGTGTTTTCATCTCTCAAGTTTTTTCCAGATATGGTTTCATATAAATTTGTTGCATACAAATATTTGCCATGCAATTAAGAAATTAATACGTGATGATTTAACGTAACTTTTCGTTATTAACATAAGTTTTTATCCTCACAGAATGGAAATGTTTGACACTGATTTTTTAAACTGACATGCTTACAGTTTCATCCTTGTGTCAGACAAACATTTATCTCCGTTATTTAAATATTAATATTATTTTATCTGATGTTTCTGCCGTTGTTTGCTCATATAGTGAATATTATTACTGCAAATATTTTATTTGTAGATACGTAATAGTTGGTTAATGCATGCATCACTTTAAATTTAAATTGTACAAAACAACTTTTATTTCGTAAGTTTTCTTTTTTTCCAAAATAGAGAAATAAAGTATGAAAATAGTGGTGTACGGTTATTTATATTTTATGAGTTACTAATAAAGTGATTAGATAAATTATGTATTATTTTGAATGAAAAGCGGTGGTGAAAGAACTTTTAAATATGTGCTCTCTTTTTTATGAGTTTTTCTTACTCTTATATTTTTGTTGTTTTCTACTATTTTCTAATTATTTTTTTATTTTCTTATTTATGTGTGTTAATTTGGTGTTATAATAATATTATTATTATTATATAATAAACAGGAATTCAACCTGGAAACAATAAGAAAAAGGCAAAGAAAAGAAAACTATGGATCGTAGACTATGAAGATACCCATGGATAAGGTGAAGATACATAATATTTATTATTCTTAAAAAAATGTACGAAATCTTTTAAATCCATCAAATTCTTTCAAATATTATGATTTCATCATATTTTATACTTCTTTCTTTTTTGTAAGTGTTATATTTTTTAAAGATTTAGTTTCTTCGTAGTTATATTTTCAAAGTTGAAGGACCTTAAACGACACTTGAAACAGGAAATGGAAATAGTAAATAGTAAATCTTTTAAAATCTAAATCTCAAAATCTTAATCATAATAGTGTTTTAAAAAAATCTATAATACTTTTTATATAAAAAGGTATTCTGAAATCCCAATTGAATGTATACTTAACTTTTTTAGAAGAATTGAATTAAATATACCTAAGTTTTCTTATTATTTCAGTTGGATTGTAGGTTATATGTGTCTAACTTTTATATCATATTTATGTTGAACTTAGTTGTGTGTTATAGTCTGATTCAATCTAGTAAATTATGTTTATGAATATGAGATTTAGTGGGACAACACCATTCATATTTCTGATCATAATGTACTAAAACATCTTTATATTCTTACAAAAATATTTTTAAATCTATATTTTTTAACTTAAAAAATATTTTGAAATCTCGATTAAATATGTCTAACTTTCTTTTGAAATTTTAATTAAATATACCTACTTTTCGTGACCATTATTTAGGTCGAGTAACAGGTTTTATATGTGTCTCACATGTGTCATTATTTATGTCGGATTTAATTACCTACCATAGTCTACTAAAGCGGGTGGTTATATTCTTAAAAAATCTTTTAAAATTTACACTATTTTTTTAATAATATTGTAGTTTAGTTCCTTCTATTAAATTTATGTTATGACTCCAAGATTCATTGGACCACACCATTTCTATTTGTGATCATAATCTACTAAAATATGTTTACATTCTTAAAAGTATTTTAAAAATTTACAATATTTTTCTACTCTTACAAAATATTTTTAAAAATTATAATATTTTTATATAACAATGTGTTTTAAAATCTCAATCGAATGTGTAACTTATTTTTCTAAATCCTAAGTAGGTTACCTCTCATACATTAAAAACAATTTCAAAACAGTGTCAATTTCAGCTCTTGTTCCATTTTGATTTATAATATTTCTTTGCTGATAAATTCAAATTAAATATACGTAAATTTTATGATCACTTAGGTTAAATAATAAGCTATATTTACTTAACCTTTATCATTACTAATCCAAGATTTTTTTATAACACCATCATGTACTCCCTTGTTTTCTGTCTTTATCCATAGCTACGTACCCGATTGTGTGCATAATAATTTAAAAAATGGTGTTAGTAATCTTTTTTTATTCTTTGAAATGTTCAACTATGCATAAACTAATAATTTCAAACAAGTTAAAATTAATTCGTTTAAGAAATCGGTTTAAAAATACTACTTCAAAAGGAGTTTTCCAACAGTTCCCAGCTTTTTATAACATTAAGTTTGTTTGAATTTATTTAAAAATACACGAAAGAGAAGACAATAAAAAGAATAATAAAATTTTCTGTAAATCAATATTAAATTATGTATACATTATTTTGTAGACGTCTTCTCACATTTTCTTCTGAAAAAGTTTTTTTTTTCATGATTGAATTATGTTTTCTTTTGAGTCAATAGGACAAAGACACGAAAATAATAAGAGATAAATTGTCACATAATTTATTGAAAGAAATGTATGTAAGAATGTTAAAAATAAAAATGGGCAAAAAATTGAATTTGAGTTGATGAAAAGAAATTATTAGAAGTTCTCCGGAAAAAAAAGAGAAAAATTGTATGTTACAATAACAAATTGCATTAAATTGTTAAATGTAAGAATCTTAGTACTCTCAATCAAGAGACTCTCTCATGATTAAGTTTAAATACTGGACGCAATCAATAGAATTGGAAACTAGAGTAACTCAAACATGAACGCAGGAGGAAAGTGGAATCTTTTTTCTTCTCTCATTTCCCAATGAACTTCAGTGAAAATGATATGAGAAAATGTGTCCAACCAGTTGTAGCATGAGAAATAACTGGACAACATTTGAATCAGAGATCAGAAAATTCACACCAATTTTCCAAAGTATATGAGAAACGGGGCACAAGCAAAGGTTAACATTGACTTTGAGAGGAACAGAGAAGTATGAAGAAAGAAGGACAAAAAGAGCACAGATGCATGTGTTATAATTTTTAAATATGTAGATTGATCTCTTTTGATCTACTTAATTTTAATTTTAATTATAATTATAATTTTTAATTTACACTTTACATTCTCAATTCCTAAATTTTAAATTAATATTTTACAGAAAGAATTAATTAAAGTAAAATGTTACATCCGAGACTATATTCTCTATCACAAAATTTAGAGAAATTAAGTATATTTAATTTTATCAACCACAATAAAAAGAAAGACATTTACATCATTAACGTTATTATAAAATTTAGGCTCAGTTGTAAATTGGATAGTTCAATACTTGTTGCTAAAAAAACTTTTAAGAAAAAGTCACCATTAAAATAAGGTGATATTTCACAACCTTATTATTATATTAGTATAACAATATAATATTTAAAACTTATTACCTTGTTTTTTTTTTTTCAAGTAGTTATATATAAAATAAACATTTTCAAAATATTTTTATGGTTTCCATATAGCCACAGAAAGAAAAATAAAAAAAAAATCATGTTTCTCTTTTTTAACTTAAATATAAATAATTTTATTTTATATTTAACTCTAAAAATGCTTATAAGCTCTTTTTCTCTCTTTACTCTCTTGCTTCGTAATTCATTAAGACTATTCATTTTTAAATAGTGTTTAACCGATTTATTTGCACATACTTTTTTTCTTTTTGGAAGATGTATTTTATTTATCTAAATTCTAGCAGGAATTGTTTTATACAATAATCTTATTAGGAAAACAATTAAATTTATTTATCACCTTAGATAAATAATAGTAAATTATTGCTCCCACTAATCCAAGTACACTAAAAAAATAGAAGTTAAATAAAGATACTTTGACACCTGTTCATTATTTACTTCCATTTGAAACATCTTTTCTAGTAAAATATTTTATAATAATAAAGTAATAATATATAAAGGCGTAATACCATAGCAGAAGAGTAACACAGTGATGTCAAATATCACCAACCTAAGTTACTTGTACCTTTCAAGACTTTAGTTTTAGTAATATAGGAAGGACATACAAAATGTCATTATCATGTCCTTATCAAACTAATTCAATTTTGTAACCAACTTTTTTAGTGATATTATTTCTACTCTCTCTTTCTAAAAATTATTTTATAGGATTTGCCATAATATTATCAATTTAAAGTAATCTAAGTTCTCTACCTGTATTATTTTGTTTTTATTTTATCTCCGTATTAGTATTGTATACAACTACCTAAAATTGAAATATTATTATTGTATCCAAAGAAGATCGAACACGAAGGAAACTCTAATTATATGACACATATTGACATAAACGTCCAGATACATTCATGGGCTGCATCTGTCACAAATAAAAACAAAAACGGCAGAAACAGCAGGACAAAGCAGCGCAATACACGATATATCAATAAACAATTACGTGATTAATTTTTTTTAGTTTCACGAGAGTTTCGCGGGTTATATTAAAGCAATATTATAATGAAAATATGATAAAAAAAATTATTATTGATGAATTACGAGGTAACTCAAACCTTAAACCATAATGTAAAAGATTCGATTTAACCCAGAATTGACAAAAACATACTTTTTCCAATTCTACCCTGTTCGTGGATCAGCACTACTTAGATCCAATGAGATGAAACTGAAACATAACAAAGATGAAATGATGAGAAAAGCACTATGATTTCAATCTGCTAAGTTTGTGTTATATGCAAGCATAATCTTCTTGGCCATGAACTCCACATAAGACTCAATGTATGAGTTCAAATCTTGGAAGCTCCAACCTTCAACAGGATCACAGACAAACCTCCACTCGATCTTGGATCCATCCTGGTTGATGGGCAACACCTTGAGCGTGGCTACATAGGACTTAAATCCCATGTTGTTTTCAACAACTTCGTAGGTCAAACATCGTTGTAGAGGATCTATCTCAAGCAGCTTCTCTTTGGCCCACTTGATGGTTGTTGTCTTCTCAGTCTTCTCAGCATCATCAGCAACACCTTCTTCTTCAACAGCGGAAGCACAATAGCGGATGAGACCAGGTTGACCTGCAACTCCCTCTACTTGGTAACATGTGTCTATGGGAAACCACTTGTGGAGGTTGCAGAAATCTTCCAAGGCCTGCCATGTTAGTTGTGGATCCGTGCCTGGTAGCTCAGCCATGGCTTTACCTTCCCATTTGGGGTTAGATTCCTCTGTCATTGTTATCTCTCCTATGACAGTGAAGGTGGTGGTTAGAGTGAGAACTGTGTAATTATTTGACTGAGACTTGAGAGGTATATATGAATACTAAGAAAAATGTTCTAAGCATGAGGAGAGTTAAATGACACAATTAAGAAGACAGAGGAAGTGGGGATACTCTTGCAACCACACAATTAAAATGACAGAAGAAGTGGCAAACTCTTGCGACCACACAATTAAAATGACACAGATGCCATTTGTTAAAAGAAAGCCAAAATAGTTATGGGAAAGCTTACACCTTATTTTGGATAGACTGGCTACTGTATGGAGAAAACTTCCATAATCAATTTTTTTTTATTGATTTTATTTATTTTCTTTTCATCTCTCGTTAATGAAAATAAAAAACAAATAAAGCTCGTTTTTATGAATGAAGATGAAAGACAGATGAGCTATTTTATGAGTTGCGAAAATAACAATAAAAAATAGTGTACAAAAGTTTAAAAGACTATAATTTGGTAAAACCGTGCAAAAGAATTAGAAAAAAAAAAGTAGATGATAAACAAAAATATTTTGAAAACTTACTCAAAGTGGGAATATTTTTTAGCATTAAATAAAAACTTGTCTAACGAGTTACAGAATTAGATTTCCTTAGAGTGAAGTAGAAGAAAAAAAATAGGCGGTTATATTATAGACAATTGGGTATTATATAAGCATTTTTTTTATATATGAATAATGAATTTTGTTTGATAATGAAACACGTTTCTTTAAATACAAATTATTCTTCTTCTCTCTCATTATCTAACATGGTATTAGGAGTGACTTTTTTTCTCTCATGTCTACTATCTCCTTTCTTTTATCGCTTCTTAAACTGATATTTTCTCTACTATCTATTCTCAATATTTTCCTTCACTAATCCACATTAAGCTTCACGATAAAATTTTTATATATTGTGGCAAATTCTTATTATGTTAGGTGATTTCAAATTATATTATTTTTTTTAAAAGAAATCAAGTCTTAACCTAATATGATAAAACTATTTTTTCATAAGTTAATCCTAAAATCTAAGAATACAAACAATACTTTCAACAGGACAAGCTGATTATGGTATGACTTTTTTATTTCATAACTATCCCGTTTTTAGTCAAGATGATTGGACTTCATATTTCATTGCAGATGTGAACTCATCTGAACACCTATTATGCCTCACACATCAAAGCAAAGAAAAAAAGTTAAAATTTAGTTAAAGATATAAAAGAAATATTGTACTTATAAAGTATTTGTGTACTAAACCTTTACATTGATATATGAGGTCCTTCTCCAATTAGTACTTTCAATGGTATTGATTATTATATTTCCTTTTTAAAATTTTTTCTAAATATACTTGGATTTATCTAATACACACCAATTTTAAGTTAATGTTGCCTTTATAAAGTTTAAATATTTTCGGAAAATTAAACTAGTTGTAAACTTCTAAGTTTTCTATAATTTCTAAGGAGTTTCTTACTTTGTCAAATGTTTTTCAATAAAATGAAATTAAACACGGTTTGACATGCCCCTACACACATAAGCAGAATTGAACCATTGAACTTATGCATAGGCATATAACTGAAATAGGGTTAGTTATTCTTGTTGTTGTTCTTTACCTATAAAATTATAGGGAGAAGCTTTCATCAATGTTGTCCATGTTATAAATGTTATGCCTAGTGTTGTTTTACATCATAAACACCACATGAAATGTTATTTAATAAAAAGCTTGATTATACAAATTTTTTTGTGTTTAGTTGTGTTTGTTATCCTCTCTTAATACCTTATACTAGTATAAACTTTAATTTTGGTCATCCTGTTATTTATTTAAGGATATAGTCTCAAAATTAAAAGTTATATTTGTTTGTCTTCAAATGGAAAAACCTATATTTGAATGCATATGATTTTCAATAAATGAGATTTTCCTTACTCTAAGTCTAATAATCTTTTTCAAAACATATAACTCTGCTTCTCAATGCATTACTACTACCATATTGTTTTGCAAACTATCAATAAATTCTCTGTGCAATCTGATATTGTTCACTCCACTTATTCTCATGACTCCTCTTATATTAATTATCTTTTTTTGATAGTGTGCATACTTTTGTTCCTAAAAAAATCAAAATTATCTTCAAAGTAATTAAACAAATATGAATTTACATTCTATGATAATCAAATCAAAAGCGGGGTGTTTAAACCTAAACTCTATACTATTAATGCTTCTATGGTTGAGTCTTAACCATTTACTATTAAGGGAGCTATTTCTTCGTCAAACTAGTTTCAAGCTATGCAACAAAAGTATGCAACTCTTGTTCAAAATTACACTTGGACTCTCACTATTCTACCACCTAGAGCACATGTGATTGGATGTAAGTGGATTTTTAAAAATAATTCAATGCACATGGTAGTTTTCAAAGATGTAAACTCGGTTAGTTGCAAAGGAATTTAATCAAATAAAAGGTATGGATTATACAAATATGTTTAATCTTGTCGTAAAGTCACATACATCTTATCTTATCTATGTTGTTTCTTCTAATGACAAATTAGACAAATAGGTTCTTAATGTATATATGCAGCAACTACGAGGCTTTGAAACTGAAGACTTTCATCTTGTTTACAAGCTAAACAAAGCAATATACAAGTTGAAGCAAACCTCACGCTCTTGGTTTTGAAAGTTAAGTATCATTTTGGATTTAACTCAACTAAGATATAATCATAATTGGATCATCATCATAATATATTAACACTTTGATTTCTCTTTTAAGGAATAAATTTCTTTGAAAGATCTCGAATAACTTCACCACTTTCTTAAAATTGAAGTGTCATATCTACGTTAAACAACAATCTTCATTTATCTCAAATTCGCTACATTTGAGATCTCTTAAAGCGTACTAACATTCCAACCCTCAACCAATGCTGATGATCTCTAGCTTACGTTTAACTAAAGATGTCTCAATCGCTATTCAAGATCCGCAATTATATAGGTTTGTGATCAATACTCTATAGTATGTTGTCATCATAAGACGAAAAGTATTTGTTTGAAGTAAATAAAATTTGTTAGTTCATGCATTCTCCACAAGAACACCATTAGTGTACCATTAACGTGTTGTAAAACATATCTTAAGATATCTTGTTGAGACTATCTATAATAGGATTCTCATCCAAAATAGCACTAATATATCCATTATTGTCTTTAGTAATACAGACCAACAAACTAACATAGATGATAAAAATCTACTTCTTATCTATTATCTATTATGGATCTAATATTATACTTGACTTTCTTAAAAATTATTTTGACAATTGATTTCTCGTAATAACGCAAAAGTCAAATATAAAAACATATATGCAATTTTTACATAAATCATTTCCATCTTCGACTTCTTATCACCGTTCTAAAAATATATTATGATAATTTAAAATTTTTTTCAAATTCAATAACGCACTCTAAAATTAAATCTTCACTTTTTGTGTAACTGTGTTAAGGGAAAAAAAGTTCATATGATTGATCTTCCTTCCTAATTAATGACAAAACCTGTTAGAAAAACAGGAATCTTAAGAAAATAGAAACTAAATTTATTGTTGTAAATCCAACCATAAGTTTAATTTATGGAAAATATTAGAAATGTTAAATAAGGCAGATATATATTATTGTATGTACAATATACTGTATATAAACACTTCCACTCTCCATAAATAACACTTTTGATATCTGGACATAAGACACGTATCACCATATATAAATCATTCTTCTTCTCTTTCATTACCTAACAAGAACAAAAATAAATAATAAAAATTGACATAAATAATAAAATTATAATTTTAAATAATAGGATTATAATTTTAATTATAATTAAATTGAAAAATGTATAAAAGATTTAAAAATGTAATAGGCAAATTTAATTGAAGATATAATAATGACTAAAAATTGTAATTAAATTTCTTTTGCTTTTAAAAGTGAAAATCATTTTCCTATCAAATTTTGACTTTAAAAAAATTGAAATAATAAAATACAGACTATTTAAAAAAATAAATTAAAAGTAAAAACACATTTGAAAAAATAATGTCAGGTACTGGTCATATATATTATTAAAAGCATTGAAGTAAAAAATAATAATTAACAGAATTGGAAAAAACATAACATTTATTCCATACATATAAATCACAGTTTTGAATGCATTACACAAACAAATACTTGCACAAAAGTTCAACAACAAGCAAATATTAGTTTTAAGGTATGCTTGATTATTTATTGCAAAAGTTTCAAACACCCAGATTCATTACAGATGTGAAAACCTAGGGTGCCTTGTTGTAGGCTAGTTCGATGTTCTTCTTCATGAACTCCAGAGAATATTCAACATACGACTTCAAACCTTCCAGACTCCACCCTTCAACAGGATCACAAACAAACTCCCATTCAATCTTGCACCCATCTCCCTCCATTGACAGCACTCTGAACGTGCCTACATAGGACTTAAATCCCATGTTGTTCTCAACAACTTCATAGGTCAAACATCGTTCAACAGGATCAATGGCAAGCAACTTCTCTTTGGCCCACTTGACCACGGAGGTCTTCTCAACATCATCAACAATGGTTGAAGCACAATAGCGGATGAGACCAGGTTTGCCAAGAATCCCCTCTAGCTGGTAACATGTGTCCAAGGGGATCCACTTGTGTAAGCTGCAGAAGTCCTCTAGCACACTCCATGCTACTTCTGCATTGGTGTCTGCTAACTCAACCACTGCTTTACCTTCCCATCTTGGATCAGATTCCTCTCCCATAATTCTACACTTGAGATACATATACATAGTCAAACAATTATACTCAAACAATTATACGTCATTAGAAATCAGTGGAGAGACTATATGATGCCATTTATAAACAGGAAAATATAGAAGAAAAAAAAAAAAGACTTAATGTGGGGATAGACATGAGGTTAATGTCAATATCATTCCTCAAAGAAAGTAATAAATGTAGAAAGTGATGTAAAATTTGAAAAGGAAAATATAATATAAATTAAGTGAAAAAAATAAGAAAGTAAAACTATGTTTATATATTTTTTTGAAAGAAATAAAGGAAAAGCAGAGGTGCAACTGTACATGATAGAAATGGAATAGGAATCTGGTGCTGATCATTAAAGTATCAGCACAAGTCAAGTTATTTATTTCTCCTCACCCCATGTGTTGCTTTCTTTTAACTAAAGATCTTTACGACAAAACCAATCTTCTAATAAATAAACGTATAATTCTTTAAAAACAACCCAAGGCTTGAGATTTTAAGTAGCATTACATGCAAAAGTTATGCTAGAATTACATGATTAATGAAAAATTATATAATTAGAGAATTATGTCAATAATATTTGTCATGTCATATTTTTTTTATCGGCAAAATGTCATATGATAACAGTGAAAACACGCTTATAAAGAAAAAGAAACATAAAAAACAAAAAAAAAAAAAAAACAACCATGAAAATGACTTTGATCAAGAAAAGGATTCAGGAATCCGTTTTGCATAAAGAAAGTGTAGCACATTGTGAGTTCCACTATAAAAGTTGTTATCCTCACCTGTGCTGTGAAACTACCAATTACCTAATTTTCTTGAGTGTTCTTTAGTAAATTTATTTATTTAGATTTGTTTGCATGAGCATTTTTATTTTTGGAAGAGAAATTATTTTATAAAATGAATTATATTTTTTATTAATCTTTTTAGTCCAAACAGTTTTACCTCATTCCTTCATTTTTCTAGATATAATAAAAAGTCAGGATGAGGTAGTTTTCTTGTAAAAAATTATTTCTTGATTTATGATTTTTAATTTTAAATATTTCTTGTAAAAAATATTTCAATACGGTATTTTATGCTTTTTAAATTGTTTATTTTACTCCTTTCTAGTACAAAAAAAGTCAAATAAGTTAAACTTTACTGGCGTATTTGTTAACCTAAGTAATGTTTTAGTTAAGGAAATGATCAAAATAACTTTTAAGGAAACATAAAATATCGAAAGGAACAGTTATAAAAACAACCATAATTAAAACCATGTTAACATACATGTTAATTATTAACTTATGTAACGTTTTAATTAAAATGATTAAAATAAAATATTTATACAAATTAAGAAAACAACAAATAAAGAATTGAAAATTACCATTTAGCCTATCTAAATCCGAAGTGCATCTAAATTATCCTCATTACTAAACCCTTATTTTAAATATTCTGTTATATAATAATTGAAAGAAAATACAGAATAATTTTAACTGAGTTAAATTGACTTACCTCAAGTTGATTACACTAGATGAGAAAGTGTGTCTTCCTTTTTACCCCAGTAAGCCTTATTTTGGATTTGAGACTTGATTCTCTACTTATACTAGATAAAGAGAGGATCAATATTAGGTGTACAATGTGGGACCTCCAAGTGAAGAGAAAGTGATAAGAAAGACAGAAAGTTGGGACTTTCTCACCTTCCTCACCTATTATGATTATGTAATAATACTTACATTGTTGTAAGACTTTGACATTGTGACTGTCCGAATATCGTTTCCATGCATTTCAATCTAGGTTTAAAATTCAAACAAATAGAACATACAATTGCAATACACTTATTATTATAATCGTATTTGATTTTATTGCGAGTTTATCAAGATTTGGTAAATTATATATAACTAATCAATAAAAGATTCTCCTAAATTGTGTGTGACTACAGTCAATCTATATGTCTTGAAGATAATTTCTTAAACATATACTTAATTTCCTAAATAATCAGCGGAATGAAATCATGGTCACGATGACAACGACATACCATAGAGATAAGTATTCGCATGTGGGAGAACAAAAATTGGAACCAGGCAATTGATGATGAATGAAATCACGATAACGACCAAACGAAAATGATTTGGAATGTTGGTAATCTTGTTTATCACTATTCATATAATATTTTTACGATTTTATTAAAAGATCATTTTTCATATTTTTCTTATTCTACAATTTCTTAATTTTGACTATTTTAAAATGTGTGTTAGTTACTACATTACATTTACTAAAATCATAATTTAAAATATTATGTACTGACATAAAAATATCACGAGTATACATTCTAGACATCGCCGAAAAAAGCAATCAGGTAGATAATTGGAAATATTAAAATAGTGGCCAGCATTAAGTACAAAGTGAAAGAATATCTGAAACAAAACATGATTTGTGACTGACTACTTTCGATAAGAACAAATAAAAGATTTTTAGCTTAAATGATCGAATTTGTCAGATACCTATATAATACTATATAATACATAATTGGATCACCGACTAAATAAAAGTTCTATAGGATTCCTGATAATTGATACTATCATGATGATGGTAGGCCATAGGAGAAAATAAAATAACCAAAGTCTGCAATTTACATAGGCTTTACATGTAAGTTGGGAATTAAATATGGATAATGTAGGGCTAAAGGAAAACTTAGGCCTAACCAAAAGTTGTCATTTGGAGACCCCTCCATATTTGATATTCCCAATTTATAACTATATATGTGCGTAATCCGTGAGTCAGTAGTACTATTGCTTTCCATGGTTTATAATTATATATATACATCACTGTAATAAAATACGAAAAAGAAAAATCTCACTCAAGTATTCTACTATTCTACTTCACTAAAGGTGCGTATCAGCACACACGCCACAGGGTCCACAACACAGACAATGGTCACTCAAAGGTCACAAAGACACCGCCAGTTTGGGACTTTAGATGTTGGTGGTGCTGTTATTATGCTATATAACTATATATCATATTATGTTCAACTATATATAATCAATTCAATTTTCATCTAATTTGAACTTTCTCGGAGGGACTTGATGAGTTTGATTATATAAAAGTTAATTAAGAAGATAAAGTATGGAGAAAAGTGAAGGAATAAGTGTAGGTGTTATATATAATAACACAATAATTGGTGAGGAACATCCAGTAATAAGAGAAGAAAGGAAAAAAGGAGATATGCACAATAAAACTGTAATGATTATAGGGTTCACTATCCTGAACAAAACACCAACGTCAAACAAAACCAACTTTGTTTTCTCTTCCTTATCCTACGTTACTATAAATTTCCCTCTACCCACAAACCAAACCCTCTTCACCATTTCCATCATTTTGTCTGTGTAATTGGACCACACTACTGTAGGTTAATTTTCTCCTACTCATGAAACGGACACACTTCTCTCTGCCACATGTGGCAGACATCACATGCATGGACCCCAACGGCCCACCGGTTGTGCCGGAGAAGCTCTCCAAAACGGTGCGTTTCCTCGGCTTCTTCATACAAAACGACGTCATGAAGCGGGGGAAGAACATCGGGAAGGCGCTCAACGACGTCGTATGGCGGCACCATGAGGCCCTCACATGCCGCCCGCGTGACCCTCACCTGTCCTTCGTGTCGCCGTTGGAGTATCAGTTCAGCTGCAGCGGGAGTCCGCCGCGCCTCTCGCATGCCAGTCGGAGGAAGCTCTCCCCGCCCTCTTCCCGCCGCTCGCCGGCCCATCGGGCTGTGAGGATGTGCCGCGGCGGTGCCGGTTGCGACAGCACCATAGAGAGACGCGTGAAGATCGCGGACTCTGCTGCTTCCATGCTGAACGACGTGGTGGAGAGGGATCTCCATGTGGACGAGGCTGCGGAGGAGTTCATAGCAAGGTTCTACAGAGAGTTGAGGTTGCAGAAATGGTTGGATCACTACTGCTGACGTGTACAGAGTAATGTGTGGTGAAAACTGTAGTTAATTAATGAGTCTTCCATGTATGTTACCTTACTGTTATGGATGGTGTTCTTACTAGTTCTTATGTTACCAACAAATCAAACTGTTGCTACCTTCTTCACTCTTCAACTTAATTATTTCAGTTAATTAAGAAGGGTTCTTGGGCTGCATCCATTAAGTTTGCAAAATCTAAAGATATATTTCACTTTAACAGTCAAAATCATATATATGTCTACCCTATGCAGCTTTAATAAATGAATCCCTAATCAATTGGTTATTTGTTAACTGTCCAGCATCAATGTAGATGTCGTCCTCTATCTACAGGATGAGCAATACTTAGACTTGATAAGAGTTTCTGCAACCCTTCTATCTCACAATTGGTACCAGAATAGTTTGCTTACAATCTTCATCTTTTGTAATTTTTCATGGAATTAACAAATGAATCACTGAGAAGGAAAACCTAGCCAGTAAGAGATCTGGTGGTGGTGAAAGGATAATGGCCCTAATTTGAATAACACAAAGACATAATATTGTTGTAAATCACAATCAACGCCCATTAACAAAATTATCTAACTATGGTTTTATTAGTCAGATCAGATTATTATTCTGATCCTTTATCAATGTTATAACTATGGTTTTATGTAAGAGATTTGTCACTGTTATTACTATGGTTTTTATGTAAGAGGTTTATCAATGTAAGAGATTTCTCACAAGTATTTTGAAATTAATCCTGGGATATCTTCTAACTCTGCAAAAAGTGAATAAAAATCAGAGATGAGCTGTACATTTAATAATGTAATAGTTTTTTTTATATAAGAAGGGTGGAGACCAAAATTTATGCTAATAACAATTTCTAAGGGTTCATGGTATATAGTGACTAAACATTACTACATATTAAACTAATCAATGTGGGACTAAGCTAGTGATTTTATTAATTAACTTTGTTTGGAGATATAAAATTATTAATTATAATTTCTTATTAAACCATTCGATGTGGGACTATGCAAGTGGTTTTATTAATCAACTTTCTGTTTGGAGTTTGAAAATTGAATTTTAGTAATATAGAATAACTTCGCAAGTAGTATGGTTGATGGTAATATACAAGGAGTCTTCTGTAATTACTGTGCTATGACTTTTACTCCCACATTGAATAGCTTGTTGTTCTATGTTTCTGTAAAAGAGAAATAAATAATACTGGTTGTGAATATATATTGAACCATAATCAAATAATATAATTAAGATTAATTTAATCACTTTTAATAAATAATATGGATAATAATATATAAGAGAAATTCTTATCTTATGTTTCTGTTTTAATTTAAATTATATTATAAAATTACAATGTTCTGAATTTCATAATTATATATATATATATATATATATTATGTTTTTACTATGGTTCTTATATGTAGTGAATAACAATAATAATAATATATTTTTTAATAAATCAATTTTTGTCAAGTTTAATAATTTGTTTACTAGATAATTAAAGATTTGTTAAATATATATTTGATTTTAGATCCTAAAAATTGTCAAATTAATTTTATTATAATTTTAAATTATTAATTTCTATTCATGATTATAAAAATGTATTTTAGAGTAATAAATTTAATAGAGTCAAAGAAATAGAGTTGAGATTTGAGTCCACTTACTGAAAGAAGAGGAACATAAAGACTGATGACAGTGGAGTGGAATGAATAAGAGGAACAGTAAAGACTGAAGACATACAGAAGGAAGAAGAGAAACAATAAAGACTAAGGACAATGGAAAGAAGAAGAGGAGCAGTAAAGACTAAGGACAGTGGAAGGAAGGAGAGGAATACTAAAATCTGAGGACAGTGATATTAAAAACTAAAATTAGAAAAAATATCTCTCGTCTAATAAAAAGATAAAAATATATGTGGATCAAGCGAACATATCTAAACGAGGAAAAATAAATAAATATCATTCCGTATGTTAAATTTATGAAAATAAATAAATAAATATACTTGAGGGTGGACTAATTCTATGTATAAATTATTTTTTCTTATGTTTCAATAGTCCACAGAAAATCAAATTCTTTTTTTTTTTCTTTATTAATGTCTTAGCACAGGCTAAACTCACTTTAGTAACCAATCATATTAAAAAGAATATTTTTTTTCTTATATTCAAAATGGCTTTCTTTTTTCTATTTTCTCTTTTGCATCCGTCTTATAATAGGTTTTAGTCCACTCCCGTAAATTTATTTTGGGTCTGTTTAGAAGCCAATTTAACATATTTTATTTACATCACATCACACTCTTAGACTGATGTTTTAATTTGACAACTAATACGAAATTTTCTTGTAATAAAAGATTATGTGTCATATAAACTTATAGTTGAGACTTTTCTAATCATAATAATATAATTTTTTAAAACTTTTAAAATACATTAAATGACTACAAAAATAGGTCTTCGTTGTTAAATAAAACTACAAAAAATAGGTAAAAAAAGTTTTACAAAAATTATTTTATTTTGAAGTAAACAGTATCAAACTTAATTTCCTAAAAGTACATATGTCCTTATAAGTATAATTTACTATTTTTAAAATTTTAAGAGTTTCTCAACAATTAAAAATAATATTATTTTGACTAAAAAATTCATAGTTTAATTTTTACCACAAACATATATTATTTTGAACAAAAAGTCAATTTTATTTTTTAAACTGTTAATGTGATATTGATTTTCCACTAAAAAAATTGTGGTTAATTATCCAAATTGAGTATAGATTAAAAACATTTTAAAATCGGTCAAACTAACATTACACTGACACTATAAATTAATAAAAAAATATTAAAATTATTAAATCTAATGTTAAAGAAACTGCTATCATGTTGTTCAAAAATAATAAAAATTACCATAATATAAAATTAAAAGTTTAAATAATAACATTGGAATATTGATTTAATCTATGAAAATGAAAAAAAAATAATAATTAAATGCAAGATTTGAAAATTGATAATAAAATATATTTTTAAAAAATAGTAAGTAGTGTTGGTATAATCCGACACTAATGAAAAAATAAATAAAATTAAAAAAAAATTATTGAGGATAACTTATCATTAGTTTTCCGTACGTGATATCTCACCTTCTCCTTCTTTTGCATTTTTTAATAATTTTCGAGTTTTTTTTAAATTCTTAATTTATGTTGTGATTTGGTATCTAAATTTGTGTGAAGAGTATTGATAAAAAGATAGAGTTTATGTGTAATTGAGTGTTGGTGAGAGCAAATGTTCTTGGGGTGTAGAGATTTTTAGAGTAGAGTTGAAAGTGTGTGAATTAATAATTTAAAGATATGATTTTTATGTTTATTTGTAAAAGTGTTTTAAGGTTTTCACATATTTTGTGATTAATTTATTAATTTATTATGTTTGTTATATTTAACTTGGTATCTAAATTGTAATTTTTTTTATATATTAAAACATTGATGTGTTATAAAATGAGAAAAAATAACAGAGTTTGAAGATTTGAAATCCGATAGAAAAGGTGTTAGTGACATTATTTTAATATTTCATTCCTTATGCTTTATCAGATCGACTCTGTCAATTAAAAAATATTTTATTTTTATTTTTATTACATTTTTTATATGAGTGTTATATATAAAATAAAATATTAATAATATTAAACTCTCAACGTCAATTATTCTAATGATTTAGTTAAAGCTAATAGTGTTAATTCATATTTCTATTTTCAGTAAATTTGTTCTTTGATTGATACAGACTAATACTAATCTCGACTTAACCTTAGTTTTCTATTAGTTGAGAGGATTTTCAACTAACTCTTACCAACTACACTGTAAAAGATTATATCGTCATCAGTATACAAACTGATTTGTGTAACATAAATGTCAACATATTCATCAGGATCTATGGTTCTATCGTATCGTTTTATACTTAAACCTTTTCATGTACTTAGCAACTCGATGCTCATGATCTTGTCGGTAAAGAAATGCCTACGACTGCTTCTTTTTTGGTATGAGGTATGGATAGATGTGTGAGGTTTGGACTAGTCATGTTCAGTTTCATTCACCACTGTGTTGTTCTTGGTTTGGTTGGAAGGGATAAGGCTCTTAATTCGGTCGCCACCCTTGGGCAGTGGAGAGGGGTCGGTTGTATAGTTTTTCCCTTATTTCTTTATTTTTCCTTTGTAGGGCATGGATCTTCTCTTCATTCCGCTGTCTCATCTTGGCCATCTCCTGTTGTAGAGCAACAAGTATAGTCATATGGTCGTTCGCCATCACGAAATCACCTTGCCTCTAGTCTTGCACCTTATTCCTATCGATACCATGGAAGTATATGTTAAACACCTTCTCTATCCTACGTTTTATGCAAATTGTTCTTACGAGACCTGAGGGGATAACAATTCTTTCTTGAGTCCAGCTTCAACAGTTCTCTTTCACGAACTTCAGTCTTCAGCAGCTGATGCGAATGGGAGAAGTACCTACAAAAGGCACTCCGATGTCAAAGTCAATTCTCATATATCAGAGATTATAGTTGACTGAATCAAATAAAACATATACTTTTCTTTTATAATCCTTTATTATTGATAGTGATGATTGATGCATTATAATTAACTTTTGTCTTTTGTCAGTAGGAAGATATAAATCACACAAAATTTGTTTTTTGTCAGAGAGAGTAAAGTACACAAAATACTGGTTAATTGTTAAAAAGATGGCATATAAACCAAGGTGTGTAATGATGAAAAGAGAACTGCTCTGATTCGATAATATGTCGACTTGAATCATGACTAGCAACTTGTCAAAATTGAACAGTACCTTTGACCGAATAATACAATTAACCATAAACAATTTTAATAGTTATAAAATAATAGAACGAGATAGAAACACCTAAATATAAATAAAAATGTATTTTGTATATCTTTAGTTAATTACTACGTACCATTTATAAAATTTGTTTCTTCAGATATATCAGATTTGTTATATTTCTTAAAAAAACAAAGTATTCAAATAATCCAAAACTATTTTCTCAAAACAATAAATTCATGCGAAATTACGTTCAAATTATATTAAAATCCTATAGACAAATCTAAATTAATAAAAAATATATTTATATATATAAACGAAAAGTGTGATATTTATCTTCATTTTCTTAAAAAAAATAATGTTTACTCCTTTAAAATATATAACCAGTGCAAATTTCCTTTTAATAATAATATATTAATAAAAAATAATTATTAAATAAATACGAGAGAAGAGGAGTCTGATAGTTATATAAAGATGATTAATATATCATCTCTATAAAAAATTGATTTAAATGATAACGATTTATATCCCGATAATCTATTGATTAAGAAAACAATTATTTAGCAATCAATTATATTAATATTTTAATTTCATTTTTAATTTAAAATATAAATATACTTTTTATCATATTATTAAAATAAAGTTATTAGGTAAGTATTTTTTTCATAAAGATGTAATGTCAACTTATAATTTTTCTTAAATCCCTCGCATAAATATTTTATTGTGGGTTGATATTTTCTTTATCTCTGCCAAAATAGAGTCTTCTCTTTGGTTAGTTGTGGGTGGGACTCTTCTCAGAAAGTTCCCAAAATGTACTATTACTGCCAAACTTTAGGGAAGAGACACATAAGCATGCTCAATGTTATGAAAGAAACACATTTGATAAAGTTACATCTTTCAGTAATAATATAAATAAAAAGTTGTAATCATTGTTTTTCATATGGAATATTGAAATATTGACTTTGTGCACACACTATCGCTAGTTATTTCGGCTTCACAATGTTATGCACAAAAAGCCTTTAAAGTTAATTTTTTATATTGGATCCTAAAGGTTCATCTGCACAGTCTTTTATGGTCTTAATATCGTGTTGAAGTGCTTCATAAGTTATCTATAAGAAGTGAAGTAATATGCAAGTTGAGGGTAACTCATTGCATCCAAAGTAAATACAAGAAAAATCCACCATAAAACATGCATGTGTAGGTTATAATTTTAAATATTGCAAAACTGCTAGAGCCTAAATTAATTTGAATATTTTAATACTTTTGCAGGTATTGTATTCCACCCGAACTCTGCAATAAAGATGGAACACCATTAGTAAGAGAATTTGATCGTGCTACTAATCATGGCTCATACGGTAGTTTCGATGAGATTAAGGAATTTTTCTAGGAAAATACTGAGGAAGTTGAGTGCACTGAAGAATAAAAATTCTTCCCTCATTAGAGTTTTTTGAAACCATTACTTTAAAAAAAAATGACAGAAAAGAGATTTCAAATCTTAAACTATCAATCCTCTATTTTGAAAAAAAGATAAATAATGAAATATTGCAGTTGTAATTTTCTATAACTCTTAAATTAACAAATGATAAAATATTTTCTTTAAAATAAAAAATGATATAATTACTTTTATAATAAAAATAAAAAAATAATTTGGATATTTACCTAAAAAACATTAGTATTTCTTAACTATTAGTTATAGCTTAGCTTTTGATTCAGTGTTAAAATTTCAATTCAACAATTAGTATCAGAATCAAAGTCATCAGTTTGATTTTTAATGGTACATTTATTAGAAGAAAAAATGTTATAAGTTACATTAAATGTCTCATTGTATGGGCTGAATGAAGTTAAATTACATTGAATTGTAAAACTTGAAATGTTACACTTTTAAATATAAATATTTGTTTTGATAATTAATTATGAATTTTGGTCTAGTGATAAGCAGTCAAAGTAACAACCTTGAATATAACTAACAAATGTTATAAAATGACATTATAATGGAAGTTGAGGTAGAAACCAACTCAAAATGGAGTTCTTTGGTAGGAAAGTCTAAAGCATTCAAACAATCAAAAGATATTAGAAAAATGTGTTGTTCCATGATCATACAACACTTTTAATTCATGAGCATTCACACAATCAAAAAATATTAGAAAAATGTGTTGTTCCATAACCATACAATACTTTTAATTCATGACAAGATGCACAACATAAATCTTTCACCGATGAACAAAAACTTTCCAAATTGTCATAGGTTTGGTTTTATCAACTTGTTATACCTTATAAGTAGGAACATAACAATTGTCTTATTCTTTGATGAACAAATTTTAGTTAGATGTCCTAAAATTTTGATGATTGAAAGAGTTTATGTTAGTCATTGGTGGGAAACACTAATTATCAAATTGTAACTCATCATGTCTAAAACACTTTAAATATACTTTGATATTGTTATTGTGAACAAAAAAAAAGTATTATTTTTCAAAGACTAAGGTTTAAAGTAAGGTTTCTTCTAAATGTTTATCCCTTTGTCACTAAAATGTCCAGTCAAATGATATTTTCGTCGTGTTATTGGTCTTCAAATTCTTTAATATTTGACTTTTTTTATCAAAGCGAGAAACTGTCTAATATTCATTAAGAATAATCGAGTCTTTTTTATTTCATATCACATTTAATTTCCAAACTTTCTATATTTTTGGGCTTCAACAATAGTTTGAGTATAAAATATGAATAGATGTTTCTTGTAATAATTATTCTTTGAAGGTATCATGTGAAATAACTTTTCCTTTCATATTCATTATATACCTCATACATCCACAAAATTTCTACTTCATTGGTTAAGAGCTAGAAGGCATAAAATAAGTTGCCTCAACAAATTCATATAGACTAGAAGATGTAGGTGAATATCTGAGATACGTTCATTGACATCCTTGTGATCCCTCAAACTACTCTATTATTATGTCATAGTGAGACTTTGATGTTGTAATGTTGCAGCATTCATCTCAGTGGCTCTAGCCATTTGTAACATATTTGTAGTAGAAGATATTCAGATTTGAGTTTAAGTATAATTCATTATCACAAAATTGACTTGAAAGGTCAGATTGTTCTTATTCATATTTTGGTAAATTGATATTATTTATAGTCGATGATGAGCATGAGACTAATATAAGTGGGTTTAATAACGATCTAATAGAGGGTGAAACAATAAGCAAAATCTTAACCTGGATAAACTTTTAATGACTCATATATCATATTAGGAAGTCAGTTTAAGTCTAACACATCTTTGCAAAATCAACTTGTAAAACGAGAATTACACTGATCTATATATTATAAATTGACCTTATATCTAATATTAAATATTTAAAATCTACGTGTCATATATAATAAAAAGAAAAAGAAATTAGATTATAAAATCACACAAAAGTTTCTAACTAACTTAATTCCCTGTTGTAAAACAAGAATTACACTAATGTATATATTATAAATTGACCTTATATTTAATATTAAATATTTAAAATCTATATGTCACATATAATAAATAGAAAAGAAAATTAGATTATAAAATCACACAAAATTTTCTAACTAGCTTAATTCTCTACAGTCTGTTTAAAATAAATATTGAGATCATAATTATAACAAAAAGCTCAAAAATTTTAAGTTTATTAAAAATACAAAGTTACATATCATTTTTAATTGTATTTTTAGTATATATTTATATTATATTACTCGACTATATTTAACTAAAACAAATACACATAAAAGATTATTAAATGTCGTTCTATATACTCTTTACAACATCTATTCCTTTAGAATAACATTATCACAATATATCAACACAAAATAAAGTACATATACTATAACAATCAAAATAATAAAAATATAATCACATATCAAGTCCACCTTTATTCATCCTATCAACAATAAATATAGGATATTGATTGTTTTTGAAAACATTTATCCTCAACTATATAAATTACATTTAATAACTCTATTAAAAAGATATGTTAACTCTAAATAGATAAATTTAAATAAAATTTAAGACAAACTTGATTTATAGTAATAATTAATTTATGTCTAAAAAATATAACACACATCCATTGAAATAAATAATTCCTATTTTTTATATTTAAATTAAAAAAAAAATAGAATCTGAGAAGCATAGTAAGATGAAAAAAGAGGAAGGATACAAAGATTTTAGAAAATGGAAGGAAATAAAACACAAGTTTCTACATTAAAATCACCTTATCCAGACACAGATGAGATGAGATGAGTATTTTAATTTTCTTTTGACATATTTTCTTTAAGTATATGAAAGATACACAAACTGTCTGAAAATGTAACGGATAAATCAATTATAATTAATAACTATAGGATATATTCTATAAGATCCACACAAAATTTATATATTATTTGTGAAAGTAATTTATTTATTAACTTTTCAATATTTTAATTACATTTTATAGCAATTACTGTTGACATAGATATAGCTACAATCCATTCAGGTTTACCAACTAATACTAGTTTCCTGACAGAAGACACGTGAAGATACTCTATTAAGTAACTATTAAGTAAAGTTAGAAAAACAAGGTCCTAGAATATTAAAATCGCGAAAAAAACAAAAATAAGAATCTTTTTTTCGAAATTGAAGAAGATTTGCAGAAAACATATATAATCAATGTTTTTAATGCAATTGATTATTACTATAATATATTATTTTTAATATAATTATAATTATGTGTTATTATAATAAAATAAATAATTAAAATGAATATTAGAATAATAAATAAAATAAATTTATTAATGTAAATTTTGATATTTTTTAAATTAATTTATTTTATTTGTAAAATGTAACTTTTTATTTATTAAATTTCATAATAATTTTTTTATATTTAAAACTTATTTTAATTTTAATTTATGTTTTATAAATTATTTTAAAAATTTAGTTCACAAATTGTTTTTCAAATATGTACAAATTTTTTCTCTCATATCAATTAAATCAACTTTAAACTTTCCACTTTTTTTTATTTTTTTATTTTCATCCCTTCATTCAAATAATTTTTATTTTTCATTTTCTTTATATTTTTTTCCTTTAACTACATTTTCCTCTCAAATTACATGAAAAAACATTACAAAAACAAAGGGAAAAAAAATACTCCAAACATTTATGAATTATATTAGTATTTTGAGTAGGTTATATCCTGTTCCACCAAACTAACCATAAATGTTTAGTGCATCATTTTTCTAGTTTGAAATTAGATTGAAAAAACTGTAAATAAACCAGAGCACTTTCCAACTCTCTTTATGAAGAATACAACAACTTACATTCAGACAAATAAATAACACTTCCACACATCCGAACTAAAAATAAAACAATATTCACAAATTATTATTATTTTACGAGAATATTATTATTATTATTATTATTATTATTATTATTAATAATAAGTGTAACCATATTTTGCCACATAAGTGGCAATGTAATGAAATGCAATCCCTATAAAATGGTTATTTTTTAAAAATCAGGAAAAATGAAATAACAAATCTGTATCCATGTTTCTGTCTCTTTACCTGAAATCTAGAACTACAAAGAATCCTTGCATTTTTGTTTCCCTCCACAGATCTCTAAAATTACTTCTCGTCAAACCCTAATCTCGGGTTGATCCTATCTCCCTCGTTATTTATTAATCTCCCAACTCCATTTTCGGATATTTTGATACCATTCTTTTATCTAAACTTCATAATCTGCCCTGATCGATGATTCTCGAACCTTCATGAGTCTTCCTCTCCTCATGGGCAAGCACCATCCCTACCATGCCTGAGCTGCGTTCCCGAGCACGCAGAAACAGACACGTAGACAACGCAAACCCGATCATTCAGCCAACCTCGCCGCCGGCTGCCAGAGCTCGAAGGAGGAAGACAACCGCTGCGGCTGCCCTAACCAGGAGGAACCGGAGACAGAGCAACGCGATCGCCGCCGCCGATGAAATCGTGAACGATTATGCTGGTGCTGTTCGCGAAGCCAGAAATAGAAATTTGAGAGACGAGCTAGGGGAGAAAGAGAATAACAGTAATAAGGTTTCGGTTAGGGTTTTTGAAGAGGAAGACATGGATGAAGATGATACCCCTGGCCGCAGCGCAGATAAGGCTCTGGGAGCTGAAGACGAAGGTAGCACTGCTCCTCTTCCGGAGAAGGTGATTTTAGTTTCACATCTCTTCTCTGTAGTTTGAGTTCTGAAAAAATGTACTAATGTAACTTTATTTGTTCGATGTTCTTCTTAGATGTCTTGTTTCTCTTTGTTATTTTGTTTTCTGTTTTGGAACACTAAACATCTTATAACAACTTGCATGCTAAATAGTCCTATTTTGCTGCACTGAGCTCATGTTTGGTTCTTAGATTTTTTTTTTTTATGTTTCTATTTTTTGGACGAATGAACTAAAAATTATAAACAAAAGGTACTTATATGGATTGATTTTTGTAGATGTTGAAAATTAATCTGTTGTGTATTTTTGTTTGCAACAGGTTCAAGTTGGTGGCTCTCCGTTGTATAGAATTGAGAGAAAACTTGGTAAGGGAGGATTTGGGCAAGTCTATGTTGGTCGGCGGATGGGAGTTGTGAATTGTAGCGAACGGACTGGTGCTGGTGCTGTTGAGGTATTGTATTAGCATGTGAACTTTGTTTTAAAATTGTATTTGACTGATGCATATTTCAATTGTTGTAGGTAGCCTTAAAATTCGAACATAGTAGCAGCAAGGGTTGCAATTATGGACCTCCATACGAGTGGCAGGTTTACAAGTGAGTTGAACGTTTTTCGTCCCACGTGTGGTTTCACTTTGTTACGGATATTAAGTGCTAACTTTTCCGTGATCATGTCTTGTAGTGTTCACTTTGTTACGGATATTAAGTGCTAACTTTTCTGTGATCATGTCTTGTAGTGCATTAGGCGGTAGTCATGGTGTTCCACGAGTACATTTCAAGGGACGGCAAGGTGACTACTATATTATGGTATGTACTCATGAATATTTAGTTGATGGGTGGAGGCTTCTGGTTGTGTCTAAATGTTTTTATAACTACACTTTACTTACAGGTCATGGATATGCTTGGTCCTAGTCTGTGGGATGTTTGGAATAACAACTCACACACGTTAGTATCTATGTCAAATATTGAAATGTAATCATTCTATTCTTCTTATTGTTGGAGCTTTTATTGAATAGCTAACTTTTGTTTCTTTTTCCTTTTGGATTTCAGCATGTCTACTGAAATGGTTGCATGTATTGCAATTGAGGCTATCTCCATATTAGAGAAGATGCATTCTAGAGGGTAATTATTCTTTTCCTGAATATGTTTAATTGTTTCTGATTTTTATTTTCATTGACAGGTCTGTTGCAGTTTAGAATGCTTCCTGATTGATGTGACCATATGTTATTGTTTTGCTGTTCTCTGTTTATCATGTTAGAAAAACGTGGTCAATAGCTTGTTGTTACCTTTTGGTGACATGATGGAGAAACATCTTATTTCTCTGATTGAGCAGCATTTATATTTATAAAATGATTTGGGAAATATAAAATTGGATCTGTTCTTACGTTTATTAGAAACTTTAGATTTTATTTTGTATATGCTTGTGTTGTTTAACTAAATTGAAAATTGAGTATATTGATCACATTTTGTTGCAAGAGCATTTCATCATTCTCTGTCCTTATTGCAGATATGTGCATGGTGATGTAAAGCCTGAGAATTTTTTGCTTGGACCCCCAGGAACTCCAGATGAAAAGAAGTTGTTTCTGGTTGATCTTGGATTAGGTAAGTACACTGCATTACCCTTGACATGTCCATCGTCAATGAACATGCGTCTAATTTCTCATAATCTGGATGCTCATATCGTACTACCAATTTATCTACCCAGCAACTCGGTGGCGTGATAGTTCTACTGGCCTTCATGTTGAATATGATCAACGACCAGATGTGTTTAGGTAAATTATTGTTAAATATCTATAAACCTTAGTCAACCTTAGTCAACATGCAGGTTTTGAATGATTTTGAGAGCTATATTCTTGCCACAGGGGCACAGTTCGTTATGCTAGTGTGCATGCACATCTTGGCAGAACAGGTAGCAGGAGAGATGACTTGGAATCTCTTGCTTACACTCTTGTCTTCCTTCTTCGAGGTCGGCTTCCCTGGCAAGGATATCAGGTTATAACTGTTTCAAACATAATCATTTTAGTACCATGATAGTAAATATGATTCGTATGAAACTTCTTATCACAGGGAGAAAATAAAGGGTTTCTTGTCTGCAAAAAAAAGATGGCCACCTCTCCAGAAACTTTGTGTTGCTTTTGTCCTCAACCTTTCCGGCAGTTTGTTGAATATGTAGTGAATTTGAAGTTTGATGAAGAACCAAATTATGCAAAATATATATCCCTTTTTGATGGAATTGTGGGCCCAAACCCAGATATCAGGCCAATAAACACCGAGGGTGCTCAGAAGGTACTTCATGCTATTATTACTTTAGAATTTACTATTTATTGTTTACACTTTTAAAATCTGACTTGTACTACCCTTTTTGGGCTATTATTGTGTAGCTTATATGTCAGGTTGGACATAAGAGGGGACGATTTACCATGGAAGAGGATGATGATGAACAACCAAAAAAGAAGGTTCGAATGGGAATGCCTGCTACACAATGGATTAGTGTTTACAATGCTCGTCGACCAATGAAGCAAAGGTTTTCTTCTGATGTTAAATATGTTTTTGCAAGTGATTTTAAAACGGAACCTAAAGATATATCTTTTGATGTAGGTATCATTATAATGTTGCTGATGTGAGGTTAGCCCAACACATTGATAAAGGGAATGAAGATGGTTTATTTATCAGCAGTGTGGCTTCTTGTTCTAATCTTTGGGCACTCATTATGGATGCTGGCACTGGTTTCACTGCACAAGTCTATGAACTCTCTTCCTACTTTCTTCACAAGGTTGGCTATTTTATGTTTCAGTAGTGATATTATTTTATGCTGCTGATATCATAGTATCATGTTTGTAACTATATGCTTTTATCTGTATTATATTTTGCTATTTTTGTTTTGAACTTACTATAAGCTGACAAACTCATGTATCTATTTTAATAGGAATGGATTATGGAACAGTGGGAAAATAATTATTACATCAGTGCCATAGCTGGAGCTCATAATGGATGCTCATTGGTTGTAATGTCTAAAGGTTAATATCCTTGAAGTCATTATTTTGTGTATTGTGTATCTGGGATCGTATTTGGCTTGACTTTTGAGGATCATGTCTTTTGCACATTTTGACTGATTGTGTTGAAGCTGTCTATTCTTACTTTTATTAATTGATTGATCTTTTAGGTACCCAGTACTTACAGCAATCCTATAAAGTCAGTGATTCATTTCCATTTAAGTGGATCAACAAAAAATGGAGAGAAGGATTTTATGTCACTGCTATGGCCACGGCTGGCACTAGATGGGCAATTGTTATGTCACGTGGGGCTGGTTATTCTGATCAGGTCCTGCATTTTATAAAGTCGATTGTGATTAAGAATCCTTGTTACATTGAAGAAATTCATCTGATTTATATTTATATTTATATTCTACTCTGCATGCTTAATGCCAGGTTGTGGAACTTGATTTCTTGTATCCCAGTGAAGGTATTCATCGAAGGTGGGATAATGGTTATCGCATCACCTCAACAGCTGCAACATGGGACCAGGCTGCTTTTGTTCTTAGTGTTCCAAGAAGAAAACCAGCTGATGAAACTCAGGAGACACTCCGCACATCTGCTTTTCCTAGCACTCATGTTAAGGTAAAAAGTGCATCTACCATTCTAAGATAATACTTGTTGACATTTGATATTTGATATTTTGTTTCTGCAGGATAAATGGGCAAAGAATCTCTATATTGCATCTATTTGTTATGGGAGAACAGTGTCATAGCCTGATGAAATTGAGATTTCTGGCTGAATTCTGACCACTGGCACAATCCTGCCTCCTCTTACTTCTAGTTGGGGACTGAAGATGCTCTCTGACCAATTTTCTGAACAATGCAGTTCAGCATTAATGTATGCTAAACTTACTTTATGGTCACTGTCACATATCATGATGCAAAACCTGTGCACTGTATTTCAGCTGTCAAAAAATACTTGAGTTATGAGTAAAATTAGATTGTCAATTGGGAAGAGTCTTTTGATACAAAGTTTGTACAGATCTGAACACTAATTACTATGTTGAAGGCATGTGCACAGGTTAGGCTTTTGTTTGTTGATGTTATTTAACAAATATGAACTAAGATTTTCCAGTGAGAACTGGACATTTAAGCTTTGTGCCTTGTACTTGACCCTCTTTATCCCAATCACTTTTGACTTAAATCTACTTCTGTTTATATTTCAATAGAAAGTTTTATGTTTTAGCAGCTGTTTGTAATTGTTTAATCATTGTCATTATTATTATTATTGCTGCTGCTTTTTTCTTTTTATCATAGTTTACTCCCAACTCTGTTTGATTTGTGAATGCATTTATTGAAATTTAAATGGGATTAGTCTAACTGAAGTGAAGATGCAGATGCTTTAGCTCCAATTCTTTTCAAGAAATATGTTTTTTTTTTTTTTTCTGTTTTGCTTTTGAAAATTGTTTTTGCACTATCAGTTTGCTACATTTGAATACCTTACCATTATGATTGTTTCATTAAGAAAGTTGTGGTTCATACATTTTCAATCTATTTTATTAATGGAAGCTAAGTAAGCATCATTTCAGTTGCTAGATGTTTAATATTTGCCATTTATTTGTGTATGTATGATGACTTTGAAAATTTTACTTATATTTTTTCTAATTACTTCTTTTGGTTTCCGAAGTCTACATGATTGGCTTCTCCTGGTCAGTCGATCTGTATGACTGGGTGATTATTTTATTGTTCTAACAACAAATATTGCAAGGTGCACATTTGATTCTCTTAGCTGCCATGGAAGCACATCTTGGAAGATAACTTCTGTACCTCTTCAATATGATTTGTATATTTTCTGATTTACTTGGACATGTGAAGCAGGTATTTAATTCTGCTGCTATTATTATTATTATTATTATTATTATTCAACTTCTTATATCATGCAACTGAAATATTCATATAGCTTGTTTAATTTAGATATACTATATATGAATGAAACATTTAGTGTTCATCTGGCCTGATTACATTGGCTGTTTGCCAGATTGCTTCACGTTTGTCTTGCTCAATAGGAATTCTGGTTGTTTGGACCATATATTTAACTTCCATGGCTATGGCAACTTGCAGATTTTGGTTGGTCCTTGCAATGTTATGTTGCTGGAGCAACCTATATGGTCAAGGAAATCAGAAGCTGTTCAAGGAACTGATTTTTTTGGAACTATTTGCTGTATGTTATTCTCCTTTTTTTAATATTTGGATTTTCTTGGGGAATCTAGGGGGTGGATTGAACTTTAAATTTATGTTCTAATAATATCAAATTTGTCGTATGTTGAATGTCACTCTGCTATAATTATTGAAGGTCTAGAAGAGGAAATAGTTGTCACATGAGATGTTTGGTTATGGACTTTTTAAGGTTTAAAGTTTCTCTAATTGCTTAGTAGATGTGATTTCCTGAGTTTATTTTTGGTGTACAATGGTGATACTCAGGTTAGAACCTATGATTTTCTGTATGCTATCCAGCCCCCAACCCGTAGGCAGACCCTGTTGGGTTATTTTTCACATTCTGTTCAATAACAAATTTTTTTTATAAAAAGAAAAAAGAATTACGAGATTTTCTCATAAAGTTGTGATCTTTCATTTTTTTGGAAGTGAAGGAATAGTCTATAAAAGAGTATGCTGAGTGCTAGTAAGAGTATCCTTTTAAGTGTTAGCTTTTGACAACTGATGAAATGGAGAGCTTCCCTCCTATTTGCTTCTCTTTTCCCAAATGCAATATTTAAGAAATGTAATAATTAACTACACAGCGATATGAAACATTATCATGTTCTAGATTCAGAACCTTTTTTATCTATTGACAATATGAATATCATGTTTTGCTTAAGAGACACCAACCTTTCAACTGATGGTTTGTCTGTATTAGTTATTTGGGAGGATGCAATGGTATCCACTAAACTGAGTAAGCTGTCTTGACTTGGTTTAAGATGGTGGCTATGGAACGTATCGACGAGTGTCCTGCAGGAAAGGAAATCCTTAGTTTACATTATGGACTACACACAAGCCATAGTTATCATATGCTTTTGTATGGTCAAGTCATTATAATGTTAAGTATCTATTTGATTAGGTGTTCCGACAAAGTGAAAGGCAAAAGTCCGAATTGATGGACCTTTGGAAAAGAAGATGATATAGCCTCTGACTTTTAAAGGGAGGACATCTTAGTTTTTCATGAAACTCAGGATTTCTCTCAATGAGTTGTATAATACTATCTGTAATAATTCTCTTCACAGAATTTATATCTCCATATGTTGAAAGCAATGCATGTTCTTTGATGAGATCCAGAAAAAGGTTAAGCTTAAAAACCCATGATGTTATTGACCTCCCATCTAAAAAGTAGTATGCCCATTTGAGTTGTACCTTATGTTCTTAACTGTCAAAAGTTGAGTGAATTCATTAAATAGTTCTTCATGTAGTGGAAAAAAAACTTTAGTTACTCACAAAGGATATCTAAAACAGCATCATTCATTACAATGAGGATCTCACTTTAGATATCTTCCGTGAGGAACTAAAAGTTTTTTCTCTAGGGCACGAAGAACTAAAGTTTTTTCTCTAGGGCATGAAGAACTATTCAATGAATTGACTCAGCTTTTGACAGTTAAAAACATAAAGTATAACTCAAGTTAGTGTACTAATTTTAGATGTCATGGGTTTTAAGCTTAATCTTTTTTTTATTTCATAAGGGAACATCTATTGCTTTTAACATATGGAGATATAAGTTCTGTGAGGAGAATTGTTGCATATAGTATTATAAAACTTATTGAGGAAAATCCTGAGTTTCTTGAAAAACTGAAATGTCCCCCTGTCCCCCTTTAAAAGTCAGAGGCAAAAGTGCTAATTGCACAAACTGTAATGTCGTACCACTTTTGATTCAGACATTTGGAAAAGCTGTGAATTGTGATATGGAGGGTGTGAAGATGGGGATTTATTGCCTGCTCTATTTTGTTGCAGCTTTTTAAACCCAATCATTTTAGAAGAGAGGATAAAGGTGTGTAGTAGATAAGTAATCGGTAGTTAAAAGTGTGATAACGATATGGATATGTATGATAATGAGATAGATAATGTATAATAAATTGTAGTTAGTTATGTATAATTGATGAGTAAACAGTCATCATCATTTAATCTTTGTAGTATCCTTTTGGTGTTTGCCAATGCAATAAGGCCATGTCATGTTTCCAACAATTCAAGTAGAACGAGCCACCTAACAGCTATGTTCCTTTCAAGTAATGACATGCCTGTGTGAAGAAAGTAGCTTGTAGTTTTTGGTTGAATTGCTCAGTACATATTTTTATAATTATTATTTTTTACTTAATTGAGTTACATAATTTTGTTTTTTTAACAAATTGAAATAATATTTTGATAAAATAACCCAGTGTAATCTTTTTACTAAAAAAAATCCTGCTTTAGAAGTGACTATTTTTTTAATTAGAAATAATTATAGTTTTATTATAAGCTGTTTTTATAAAATTTAATTTTTGGGTGTACTTTTCTGTACCATCCACATGCAAATATGAATTTGGAGTAGCTGTATGGTGATAAATAGAACAATTGAAAGAAACTGATTCAAGCGAGGTAATTTCTGTATTTTGTGGATTACTTTAATTAAACTCTAATTCTTAAATAATATAATAGACTAAGGTGTACATAAATGAATTAATAATGTGTTCAATACAGTACATGTTCTCTAATTGAGTTCCCAAAATTTTTATTAACTAAAATTATTTAAATGGATAAATGGTTAGCAAGTTTGGCTTGTTAATTACAAGACTGTAAGATCAATTAGTTTCAGTTCTAGATAGTTTTGACTTATGCATAACTGACCTAACTTTTTGACCAAACCTTTAAAATCAGAGTATTGGAACACCCCATTATTTGTATATTTCTTATCTTATGTTTTCCATCGTATATCTATAATGTGATGCTATATATGTCTGATGTTATTCAGGATAACTAAAACCGACTGACAAATCAATCAGACATTCTATCAAATTTACTAATTCTTCTCCTTATTGTATAACACCTATGGGATATGGACGTCTATGTGGTATTACGCATAAATTTCGATATATACGCACACGATATTAATACACTGTAAATTTTAAAAAAATAAGACACGGATTTATATATTTTTATATATTATATTATTATGAATTTATATAATTATATAAATTGATATCCAAAATTTTTAGATTAAAAAATTATCCATGAACAATGTTAATCATATATAACAAAAAATAAATCTAATTTATTTATTTAAAGTTTAAAAAATAAAAAAATAATATATAAAATCTAAATATTATTTATTATATATAGAATTTATTTCTTATTTTTATGATAAATTTATAAATTTTTAAAAAATTATTGTATTAATCTCTTTCAAAATTATTTTAAAATCACATTAAACGTGACAAATACTTAAAAGCCTTTTTTTTAATTAAACACTTCACCAATACTTACCATATGAATATCATACATGTGTTAATGTCTGTCTGGTAAGTATTCAACACTATATGCGATTTTTAAAAAGGAATGTCTTAACTTCATAGTTTATAATACAGGACATACAAATTCTTTTGCTATAATGTATGATCACAGTAAAGATATGTATGCACTGAATAAACCTTATTTCTACTCATTAACCTTCATAATTTTCTCATATCATTCAGTTTCAAGAACATAACTATAATAATAATCAGGAAGAAAACTATCTTAAGGCACCATAATGAAAACAAAAACATTTGTTCAACAATGAGTCACCCCAAACATGCATAGTTGAAGCTTGGTCGTCTTTTGACTGCCCACTGCCCTTATCTACTAATAATGATAAGCTAAAAAAGAACAAATTGACTATAACAATTTGACTATAACCATTTCCAATATATTTCCCATCAAAACTCCATGTCATGTTCTAACTGCTTCCTACTGCTACTGCACCCAGGTTGTTTGATAGATGCCTGAAAAGTCACCTGAGACGTCAAAAAGAATTTATTCTAAATACAACTAAGGTCTTGCTCTGCGACAAAGTCTTCTCAATCGAACACTCTCCTGAAAATGATAAACATAACATTAAATACTTGTAAATTACAGTTCCTGAAAATGATAAACATAACATTAAATACTTGTGAATTACATGCGGAAACATTACACATGCAATTGCAGATATGTTATGCACCTCACTGTTGTCATGATCATATCTTATTAAGATGAGACACCTGCAACCTCTAACATCATGCATTCTCCTTTGGATCTCTACAATCCGAGCATCATAGTAAATTGCTTGATCCCTCCTCTCCTGAATTTCAATTGAAACTGTCAAGTTAAATACAGTTACAGTGATGCACTGTAACAAAACTTCAGCAAGAATATTCAGCCTAATTCACCTGGAAGCATAGGACAGGGTCTCCAACATTCAGGTTCAAACACTCTGCGTTTTCCAATGGGATAGAGCGTTGGCGTACTGAACTTTTAATATTGATCCACTCATCTTCCTCAGCTCCAAATCCAACAAATCTGACATGGACTTCCTTTAACAAAAGGCAAGAATGTCTCAGATGGAAAAATCTCGTACCCTCTACGGGGAAAAATAATTTATCAATCCATTAACAAGTCTTATAACACAGAGGATCAAAATCATGATTGTTGAAACTTACAGCTTCTCCTGTGCTAAGAAATCTGTGAGCAAGAAACGCCTCAACATCATACCTGCAATTACACAGTATCTAGAAATTACATAATTTATCAGAATAGTCATGTTTAATATAATGTGCTTCTACGTCGTCAGATCAGTAAAATTTATGAGAATGAGAATAGTCATAGTCATTATTTTTTCAGGAATAGAAAGTGAGAAAGAAAGAGAACGAAAAGTACAGTTCAACCAAAAGTAAAAAATAAACTACCCAGGACATTTCAGCAGGGAAAGAATAATAGAGACCAAGCCTCATGATTAATATGTTAACCATTATAGTAATATGGTATAGATGGTTAAACTTTTAAATCTCCTTCCCTAGAAGCAATAAAGAAAAGCAGTTAATTTAGAATTTCACAAATTGATAAAAGACAGAATGATCCAGGTACAAGAACCGACATGATCATTTCATTTGTTTGTGTGTAAAAGAGCACCATTTAAATAATCTATCTGGATCAATCCACAAGCAACTACAAAACTGTCTCTATTAAAAATAGGGAAAACAATTGTATTAGAACTTAGAAAAAGGAAAATAATAGGATTAAATAGATAAGAGCCTCTTGATTTTTAAGAATAAGGGAACTCCTACTCAAGTTTTATCTTCAGAATACAATAGCTTGGAGCAAATGCAAAAAGAAAGAAGTAGACAAGTTTAGCCACATACAGAAACACATGGTTTCTACTTCTATGATAATGGCAATAATTAATTAATTTATAATAGGATATCCAGAAGAGATATTGGTGTGTCCATATTTAAATTAGTTTTCAGTTCCACTATCACTGAGATGTGAGTCTGATCTAAGATGAACTAGAGGTTTATTCCATAATTGAAAACTTCAAACAACATTTCTACCAACATGGGATGTTTGTCAAGGGACACAGATATATGATAAATATCAACAACTAAAGGACCCCAAAATAACCTATGGAAAACTTTCATTCAGTGACATTAAAATTCAAAATAATTCATAAACACAGATTGCTAAGAGAATTTAAGCTAATTGAAATAATATGCATTGTGCTTACCATGCCCCGTCTTTTGATGATCTTGCTTCGAATTCCATCTCTGGCAGGTCTTGCATAACTTCTTCTGTAAAGCAATCAATTTAGGCACAATCTCACCAGATAAACCCATTTTATTAAGAGTTTTCTCAGATATATCAATAAATACCAAGTGCAGCAGCTAACTATACCAAAAGGGAGAAGAAAAATAGAAAGTGTAGAAGATCTTATGGAGGGAATGTAATTATCAATTTCATTTTTCTTTCATTCCTGTCAAGTTACTTCATCACCTTCAGTTTCATATTTTGTTCAACCAAACAAGTCCTAATAAAACAAAGCAGCATAAAAGCCATAACTTAAGCAACAATGATGGATACTGAAATTATATTAAATAATTCAATGTTGATGTGAATACTTGAAGACAGCATAGACACCCTACACATCAAACATATAATAGACAATCTATCACAAAAAGCAGCAATGACACATGCTGCAATTATACTAAATAACTATTGACTATACTAAAAACCATAAGGCCCACCAGAAGACTCACCTTCCTTAGACTTGGGAATCGTCAACTCACTGTTAGGGACTTGTGGCAAGTCTTGGAGCCTTGCCTGAAACCAATCTTCAATCTAGAATTTCCCCAATATAAAGGATCAATTAGAAACTACTTCAGAAAAAAACACAAAAACAGCAGAAATTGAAGGATATCTACAGGACATTAAATAAGTAAAATCTACTATTTAGTAAAAAAGAACATTAACCTCTGTCCATTTAATGACAGGCTTCCCAGCACGACCAGTGGAACGACTGCATCAACATTACATTCCAACATTTCTCAATGACAATACTTCATTTCTTACTAGAAAATAATGAAAAAAATCATTGCAAAGTAAAACTCACTTGAAACTTCCAGCCAGTTTTTGGTAAAATTCTCTGCCCAAAGATACTCCTTTCGGTTCCTTCAAGAAAGTCTCCATTTTCTCAATCTGTTTGGCAGAACACAGCAAGTTGAAATCATTAACAGAACATGCAAAAACACACTCTCTACATTCTATAACCAAGGTTTAAAAGAGGTTCGCAATCAAAGTTTTCAGACTGTCCACAGTTACAATGTGTCCACAATTATAGCTGTCTCAGGTGGTATTTGTCCACAATTTCCAGTAATAACAAGAAATATGATTATAACAGTACAATGTATCAGTTCAATACTCACTAACTTACAAATTCTAAAGACATGCATGACATTTTTTAACCAATAAACCTGAACTACAAATCTTATAATTATAGTTAAACTAAACTAATTCTAAACAGACTCAAAGAAACATGATTATCGCATTTAAAAACTGATGATTTTTTAGGAAAGATGAACAAAAGTTGAACAATAAAAATAGAACAATTATAATCATTATAACTAATATAATGATACCTCTGCATTTGTAAATCCAGAAAAAACCTCTCGGTTCCGAGGACGCAAGCGGTCCATGAACTCAAATTCCTCCCTCTCAATGAAAAACAAATTTCTTTAGATTAAATTTCTCGGCTTAGAAACCTTAAATACAGTGAAACCCTAGCAACTTTTCGGTCTCTTTTTTGTTTGGGGAGAAATGGGTTTTAATGATCTCTTGTTGTCTAAATAAGTGGAAACGACGCTGTATTTCTTTAAAATAAAACTAATAATAATGACATAAATTATTTAATTTTTTATAATATATTATGTTATTGAAATATACCAGTGATTTAAAAGATGTTATAGTATTGAAATGTCTACTTATCTAATTTTAGTATTTTGTAATGGATACATTAATTAGAAATTTTAGAGATTAAGAATATGAGTGAAAATAAATTAATATTTTATAGATGATATTTTCACTAAAAAGATTGTTGAGGTCTTAATTTATGTAGTAATTGTAAGTATTTTGAAGATTTGTTATACATATAATACTCTCTCTTCACTTCAAATTACATTTAAAGGTTCTTTTGTGTAAGGAGATTTCATACAAGGGCTAAAAAACTAGTTCTAGAATATTCTATATAGGTGTTTAAGAATTACATATTTTTTTATATTTTTATCTATTTATAAATTCTATCAATTCTTCGAGATAATGACACATCATACGCGATAATGTCGATGTAACTGATTTATTATGGCACACAGTTCAAGATCCAACGTTAATGGTTCTTTATTACTTGAATGATTCCCAAGACATATGTACAACATTGTAAAGTGTATAATTATTATATTAAATATTTAATTTTATATTATTTTTTTTATTATATATATATATATAATAAGTATATTTGAATAAAAAATTTAAAACCTGTAAGATGACTTTTTTTTAACTAACTCATTCTTCTATTTCTACTAAAAGGTAAAAATATTTCATTGCAAATTGAACTAGTAATGATTGGTGTATAGTATTTACGAAACTCTTTTAATTATTTAATATTATTAAAGAAATGAAAATATAGAATGTGGTCAAGTTTTAATAAAATGTGTTATTTAAAGAGTTACCCTTCAAAATTTTCAATCCTCCCAACAAAAAGAAAGGACTTTCTTTATATATACATTTATTTTCAAAAAACAACTGCAGAGTAATAAAGAATATTTTCATAATAAAATATAATATAATTAATATTAACTTTTTACACATTCTATAATTTTACCTATATTATCTAATATAACTTTAATCTTAATTTAACTTAAATTAATCTAAATATTAATTCTAATGTTAATTAAAAATAATTAATTAACTACAATTTTAACCTTATTTCTTACAGTAACTCTAATCTAACTAAAACCTAATATAGATTTTATTAACACTAGGTTTTACTGATATTAATTTAATTAACTTAACTTCTTTACCCATCTTTCTAATTTTAATTTGAACATTAATTTAATTAACAATAATTGACTAAAATTCTAATATTGATTCTAACCTTAATTTAAGCAAAATTTTAATCTCATTTGTAACATCAATTACAATCTTAATTTAACACTAATTTTAATTTAACACTAAATTCTAATCTTAATTTAATATTAATTTTAAATCATAATTATCTTAATTAAAATTTTAACTAAAATACTGATCTTGATTATAATATTAATCTTAAATTTTATTCTTAAATAAAATTTTAACTGAAATTGATCTTATTTTAACTAAATACATATAGGAAAAAATATATATAAAAACTACAATATATATATATATATATATATATATATATATATATATATATATATATATATATATATA
>Ga0099825_1000447_pt1 | contig 43251 bp, 27 predicted proteins | sample SiratroredBW_FD_76838 | JGI IMG/M metagenome (GOLD analysis project Ga0099825, IMG submission 76838) | Root nodule microbial communities of legume samples collected from California, USA - Siratro red BW | ecosystem: Host-associated > Plants > Roots > Nodule | place: USA: California | collected...
CTTCTTCCCCTCTTCCCTCTCCCTCTTCCCTTCCTTTCTTTTTTTTTTTTTGTTTTCTTTGTTGTTTTTTTTGTTTTCCTTTTTTTTTTTTTTTTTTTTTTGTTCATTTGATGTGAAAAATTCTGTAGTTTCTAGGTTCATAACCTAATGTTACCCTATCAATATAGTTTGGTGGTAATTGACCATGTATCGATTTTCTACTCTGCAGCTGTCGAACCTGGAAGTATGGTTTCAGAGGCCTAAAGACATTGTGAGAAAATTGTTATCCGGAGATCTTGACCTTGGTATTGTGGGACTCGATACCGTCAGTGAACATGGCCAGGTGGGCATTTGTATTCACATTTTTCCTGATTACTATCGATCACCTTTTTTAATTGCAGCGCTGCTTTTTATGGTTTCCTGCTTGAAATTACGAACATACGAAATCTTGCTGTTAAGGCCACAAATAAGAATCAAAGAAAGTGGTCCATGTAGTTGATGACAATGAATCTATCATAAATAAATTTATATATTTGATTTTCCAAAATAATTATTGTCACTAATACTCATCTCTTTCTCTCTTAATTGTTTGTCATTGGGTTTACAAAAAGAAACAGATGAATTTTTAATTTGAGTATTATAAATAAGGACAGATGGAGTACCGTTTTTCTTTTAATAATTGTCTGTAGTCTATTTAACTAGTGTATATCTCGACTTTCCAGCTTGAAAAAAATTTGCTTTTCCTAAGTTTAGCTGTAATTGCAGATTAATGCCCCGCGGCATTCGTGTTTATCCTATAATTTTCTTTTGTCAGGGTAATGAAGATCTTATTATTGTCCATGAGGCGTTGGAGTACGGTGACTGTCGTTTATCCCTTGCGGTTAGTTTAAACTATGATGTTGTAAAACTTCTAGATTCTGGTATTGTCATTGTTATGTACAATAAATTACCTGGAGTATCCTCTGTTTTTTCAGATTCCTCAATATGGAATATTTGAAAATGTAAATTCACTGGAGGAGCTTGCCAAAATGACTCAATGGACAGAAGATAAGCCTCTAAGAGTTGCTACCGGATTCACCTATGTCAGTGTTTAAAGCTCAACTTCTGTTTCCGAGTATCATCTCTGTTAGAGTTTATACTGTTAGATTTTAAGAAGAGAACAATTGATCTAAATTTTGGATTTACTGTTCAGCTGGGGCCAAAATTTATGAAAGAGAGTGGACTCAAGCATGTGACATTTTCAACTGCTGATGGGGCACTGGAGGCAGCTCCTGCGGTGAGAGAGATAGTGTTTGTTTACTAGAATTCGTTCATTTAATTTTCTAATTATCAAGCATGTGACCTTTTCAGTGTTATGACACCTCTTTTTGCTACTCCCAACATGTTGGGGTTGGGGATGATCTTACATGCTATAGTTGTTTATAGATAATATATCTTTATTCTTTTGTTCAATATACCGGTCTAGGAGCTGATTTAAATTTCATATAAAGGATGAAAGACTGTTAAACTGCAGAAATATTGTAGCTGACTAACTTTTGCAATATATGCATAGAGATGTCACTGATTTGCTTTTAGTGAATTAAAGTTATACATTTCTTGAATGTTCCCTAAAATTACTTTTTCTACGAAAGAAGATTATTATTTCTAATTGCTTTTGTTGTTTCCCTTCTATGCTCAAGGTATGTGTGCTATGGTGACCAGCATTCATTAAAGTCTCTTGTTTTAAAGACAACATTATCATGTAAAGTATAAAATGAGATGAGTGATGTCACTGATTTTTTTCTGCATATTCTGTCACAAGAAAATGGGGAAGGTTTTAAAAGTTCTGCAGTGATTTGTTTAATTGTGAAATTTGATCAAATTACCAATTTTTGTTCTGTGTGTTGTTTTATCTTATGAGGTGTGGTGTGGGATGTGATCTGTGGTTAATTACTAGGCCAAAGGTCTGTTGCCATATATGGGGGATGCGTTCTTTATAATCTGAGTAATGTTTTGTCTTTTCTGTATTCAGATGGGGATAGCTGATGCCATCTTGGACCTTGTAAGTAGTGGGACCACACTGAGAGAAAACAACTTGAAGGAAATCAAAGGTGGAGTTCTTTTGGAAAGCCAGGTTAGCAATGGTTAACTTTTCCGTCCTTGACTATCACGATTTGTTGGTTTTACATTAAAATAGCTAGGCATGGGAAACCTGCTTCTGTATTCTTCACTGTTAGGCTGTCTTACTCTGACAATTGAATGCTCTTCAGGCTGTTCTTATTGCAAGCAGGAAATCAATGATCCAACGTAAAGGAGTACTTGAAACAACACATGAGATGCTCGAGCGATTGGAAGCACATCTGAGGGCGATTGGGCAGTTCACGGTGCGTAGTTTATGATTCTCAATCCCCCTATCTCCACCATCGCCTGCCTTTATTTTAATTCCATTTTCTAATGCTTGACTTGTCAGGTTACTGCAAACATGAGGGGAAGCAGTGCAGAGGAAGTGGCTGAGAGAATACTGAGTCAACCATCATTAGCTGGTTTGCAGGTGTGATATGAATGAAGTATTTGCTTATCTTTCTTCTGCGTTAGCATACTCCGGGGGCTTTGTTATTATGACGTCTTTTGTTACAACTTTTTCCTAATTGTAAGAAACACATTTGATTGTCTGTCTGCAGGGACCCACTGTAAGTCCTGTTTTCTGCAAGCGTGATGGGAAGGTAACTGCTGACTATTATGCCATAGTCATATGCGTGCCGAAGAAGGCATTGTACAAGTCTATACAACAACTGAGAGCGGTGAGTTTTTGAACTGATGAAGTTTTTCGAATTATTATCATTTTTCAAACTGGTGTGAAGATATTTGTTAGTTTGTGGGATAGAATATCCGAGAAAATTAGGAGATGAAGGTAGAATGGGTGGTGGTGGCTTGAGTGATTGATTCCTGTTATCGTGTGGCATTATATTTGAGCAAAGTACAATGCTTGTTAGTTTACTTGCATATCAAAAGCTATATTTCTTGTTCATCTATGATTCTCATGATTTCCTGTTGACTACAATGCAACAGATTGGAGGCAGTGGAGTTCTTATATCACCCTTGACCTATATTTTCGATGAAGAAACTCCCAGATGGCGTCAGCTCCTATCTGAACTTGGGCTGTAGTCATTTATGATCAATTCATGGAGTCATTAGTGGATGTTTCGTTTTTCCGATTCTGCCAAAGCAGAAGAACATTAAATCTATGGTGAAAGCTGCAAAAGACAAGAATACCGAAATGGAGGACGTAGATTACTGAAAATCAGTTTTATAGCTTGTTATTCATAGCGGAAACCTACTGCCGCATCGCTTTATAGATTAAAAATTTTGTAGTTTTGTTTTCTATCTTTCTTTCGTTCTCTTCATAAAGTTGGTAATGGCTAGAATGGTGACTCTGTCTTTTTGGTGTTGGTGACTGCTGTGGGATTTTGCTTCAATGTTGTAATTTTAATGCTTTTATTTGTGACCTTAATTACTGGCCAGCTATCGAATGAGATTATGATCTTAGAAGCTGGTGGGAAAGCCCAGCCAAGAAATATAGTTTTTTACCAGCTTTGCTATTTGTGCTTTAATATTCACATGTAAACAAATTAAACTTAATTTTTTAAATGTAAAGTCTCACGATTAAATAGTAGACACTAAACCTCAATGGCAAGAAATTTGGCAAAACATCACCTTTAAAAATTTCATACGTTTTTATAGTTTGTCAAAGGATTCTCTTAATCATTTCAAGTTATTCTATTTTATTTCTATCTAAATTATTTAGTATTTTTTTAAAATAATACTAATATTTAAAAATAACCTTGTATTATAACTTAAGCCATTTATACTATTATAAAGCATATATTTTATATCTCAAGAAAAGTATATTAAAATACATTCATTAGTAATAAATTTTAAATATAGCATAATTTATATATTTTTTTATTAAAAGTTAATTATATAAAATAAATAATCTTCTTAAATGTCACTGTAGAGAAAGTAAGATATATTTACTGGGAATGTCTTACCTTTTTCAAGTGAGATTAAAAACAATAAATAAATACATTACATTTACAATCCTAAATCTTTTTAATAATATATATTTTTTTTATGTAAAACTAATTTTCTTAATGATATATTTTTCCTTAATCTTAGAATGGCATACCATTTATTTTATTTATTGTTTTAATTCTCACTTGAAAAAAGGTAAAAACATTGACACTAAATGTATCTTATTTTGCTAATTATTTTAAAACATTAAACCCACATTTATTTGAATATTTTATTTTTTTAATTTAAAATACAATTAAGAGTAAATAAGAATATTAAATGTGTATCTCTTTGTATATTATTACAATTTTTATTTTCAAATATAATTTAGGAATAAATAGAAACATAGAACGTGTATCCTAAAAAGGATTATAAGAACCTTATAGGTAATATAAGAATGTGAAATGTGTACGGGTATATAATGTTATAGATATAGATGTATCAGTTTTCACATTTTTAAAAAACAATTAAAGGTAAAATAGAAATGTAAAATCTATACACTAAAATGAGAAATTCTTATTATATATTCATATATTATTATAAATTGTAGATTATTTAATTTTAAAATATAATTAAAAGTAAAATAAAATTGTAAGATGTGTAAGAATTCCTTTATATATTGTTATTGTAGATTTTTAATTTTTTTAATTTTAAAATATAGTTAAGGGTAAAATAGAAATACAAAAAGTAAACACCAAAAAGGAAAATAAATGTCATAAATTTTATAATTTAAAAATATAATTAAAGGTAAAATATGAATATGTAATATACACATAAAATGCAAAATTTCAATATATAATAGTACATATAATATTTTTTTTCTTTTTTAAAAAATTAAAATATAAATTAAAGATAAATATGAATATAAAATGCGTAGAATCTCTTTATATACTATTATAAATATTAATATTTAATTACTTGAAAAAGTGTAAGAAAATAGAAAATTTATATAATTTCATAAAACTTTAAGGTGATTAAGGTATTAACGTTACACGTTATAACAAAAATTTGATTCCTAGGGCACAGTTTTTTTTCTTCTTGAATTGGGCCTAATAAAGAAGCCGAAAGTCTGAGAAATTAAATTGCGGCTGGAGTAACCAACCGTAAAACCCTTTCCCTCCTCCAAGCAAAACCCTAACTCCCCTACCTTTGAAAATGAAGGGGAAGAAGAAGACCATGTCGAAAAATGACGTCAACGTCAACGAAGAAGAAGCTCAATTTCCGTCTGAGAAGCTTCCTTCGCCATCAGTATCCGATTCCGACTCTGACTACGAGGTACTATCCTCGAGGGATTCTGAATTCATATAACTTTCTGTAACTGTGACTATGTACTAATGCTTAACGCGTACTTGCGTGTTCTGCTTGCAGGACTCTTCTGCAGATGACGATGAATCTTCTGTGTCGCTGGATTCTCAATCTGAATCAGAATTGGAAGACGGTTCCCCTGAGAATGGTAGCGATTTAGAAGCTGCAGAAACTGAATCTTCTCTAGACGAGGTAAACTATGTTTTGTTCTTAATGACCTTGCGCGCTTAGCTAGAAGCCTGTATTGTTGTTGTTACCATAAGTAATACGAGTATAAGAAACCTTTGCAGGACATTGTCAATGGTGAAGGCAGTGGAAGTGAGAGCTCTGACATCCATCAGCAAGGAGCTGAGAGTGACTCCTCCGAGGATGAGGTGATCACCGTCATTGTCTTCTAAAGCAGGCTAACTTATTCGATTTTTGGTTCATTCTATGAAGCTGAGTTGTGCTTACATCGTTTGTGTCCCTTTCATAGGTGGCTCCTCGAAACACTATTGGAGATGTACCTTTGAAGTGGTACGAGGATGAACCTCATATTGGATACGACATAAAGGGCAAGAAGATTAAGAAAAAGGAAAAACAAGACAAGTTAGATTCATTTCTTGCAAATGTCGACGATTCTAAGAATTGGTTAGTTTCATATGACCGCGCTACTTATTTCCTTCATATCAATTTCCATTATTATATTATTTTCTTCTCATAATGCTTGTAAACACCTATACTCAACTTTCCATCCATCTACTCAGTACACACTGAGAGTACGTTACTCGATATATATAATATTTTCTTTGAGTTGTTACATTTGGTATCCTTTCTATTGCGTTGAAGCCTAGAATTTGAATAAGCATTGTTAATTTTTAATTCCGATTCTCCTAAGCAGAGCAGATTATTACAATACATAAAAGAAGGTAAACTGGATAATTTTCAATATAATAAATAGTGAAGAACTCTCATAGGAAGCTGGGGAAAATAGCCAATCATTTCTTCAAATTGGGTTCAACCAAATGCACACTAAATATGTCTACCAAAGACTAATACTGGAAAAATTGGTAGAATCCTGCATAAGCTAGTTCACACATCTGTGAAGAAATGGTCGTGAATAATAACCTAGGGCGCTTCTTTGGAATGGAGTGCTCCTGTGACACAAATATTCGATGATTATTTAGAATTATTATTATTGATATTATTCTTGTTTGAGATCCTACACCAGTTATATATATGACCAAATTCTGATATATAAATGAGTGTAAATCTCACTTTCCTAACTGATTTCATAAGGTTGAATCGAGCTTAAAATCCACTTTCATAGCATGATATCCAAGCCTATTCTAGTGAGGTTATTGAGCTTGTTGTGCCTATTTCAAATATCTAGTTCCACGTTTGAGATGTCCAGTCTTCAGCATGAGGAGGTGTGTTGGATATCCCACATCGATTAGATATATAACCAAATTATAATATATAAATAGGTACAAACCTCAGCTTACAAGTCACTTTCTAATGATTCTAGTGCCAAAACATTGATCAAGGTTTACAATGACATTTTATAAACAGATCAACAAATTCTTATAAATCTGATAATATAAAACCCAAACTAAATCTAATTGAAGCTACTGCAAATCTAAAGATCTAGCAAGTACAAAAGATAAAGTCAAATCCATATTTAGGATGAAATTTCCAAATTCAAATTCAAATTCCTGAAGTGTTAACTAACTAGTCGACAGCCCAGTTTACATTCCTGATAGAGGCAGGCTCCGGTTAGAACATTTGATCTCAATGATCCAAGGGGTAGACGTGAATTCATAGGAAGGCATCTTAAGGTAAAACTATCACAAAGGATTGACAATTGAACGAACTCACTGTGTTATTGATTTTGCACAGATCATACAGGTGGCATTTGGTTTTTTAGCCAATCTCACCTATGGAAAAGTCTTTACCTGTCATCATTTCTGTAAAGAGTTCAACCAAACAATTGTTCTCATTGAAATATCAGGACATATAGTCTAAGAACCAGAAACTTTTTCTTTGTTTACTTTTTTTCATTTTTTCTATATCAGGCACTTGGTGTTGAACTTTTTCCATCAGCCATGGATTTCAAGATAATTATGACCATGGTTTTTTGTGGTTGGGTTACAAAGGCAGCATACCTTGTTTTTGCACGATTCCTGTTGTGAAATTATCTCTTATTGGTTTCGTTTTCTTCTTGTTCTAAGTATAAAACATACATCAGTGAGGTGGGGGGAGGGGGATAATTTTTCTGGTTTATAAATGTTACTTTCCTTCTAGAAAGCATATTTGATTTGTCTACATTCTTTAACATTTAAGGCGGAAGATCTATGATGAGTACAATGATGAGGTAGTTGAGCTGACAAAAGATGAAATCAAACTTGTTCGTAGACTGCTCAAGAATCAGGCACCACATTCTGACTTTGATCCTTATCCGGTATGTGTTAAGTTTCCATCTTATTTTAATCCTTAATCCTTTAGGCACTGATCTTGAGTACAATTTTTAATACAATTAGTGTGCACAGTTTTGTTCCTAAATTCATGTCTCCTATGTAATATCCAGGATTATGTTGACTGGTATAAATGGGAAGATGCCAAGCATCCATTGTCTAATGCTCCTGAACCAAAACGAAGGTTTATTCCTTCAAAGTGGGAAGCTAAAAAGGTAATCATTCCTTTGTTGACTAGTGTTAAGATATTCAGGCTAGACAATGAAAACAATTTGTATTTTCTTATCACTCTTAAACTTCCATGATTTTACAGGTTGTAGAGTATGTTAGAGCAATTCGCAAGGGAACAATTACTTTTGACAAACCAAAAGAGGAAGATGGTCCATATCTCTTGTGGGGAGATGATTCTGGTTCAACAGAAAAATCAAATCATTTGGCTTACATTCCTGCCCCAAAGCAGAAATTACCTGGTATTAACTGTGGCTTACATTTTTGAGTTCCAAAATCTACCAATAGATAATATTTGTTTTGCTTCTGATTTTGATGTATCTTCGTGGTTGATAATATAACTTTGTAGGCCATGAGGAGTCTTATAATCCTCCTTTAGAGTACATCCCAACCCAAGAAGAGATAAATTCTTATCAATTGATGTTTGAGGAAGACCGCCCTAAGTTTATTCCAAAAAGGTACTTTGTTTCAGGGCAAACATTTTTGCTCCCTCCTTTCTATAGTGTTGAGCTAATAAATGTAACTTTGGTCAGGTTTACATCTATGAGGAGCATCCCTGCATATGAGAATGCTATGAAGGAATCGTTTGAACGTTGTTTGGACCTGTACTTGTGCCCTCGAGTTCGGAAAAAACGTGTGAGTGAAATATCTGTCAAAGAACTAATTTACTTATTCTATTTTTGCTGCGAATGTGTGTGTATAATATAATTGGTATAATTTGTTCACTTTTCTTTTCTTTCTGTGTTCTAGCTTAATATTGATCCTGAATCTTTAAAGCCAAAGCTTCCTAGTCGAAAGGAGCTTAAGCCTTATCCCATAACATGCTATATTGAGTATAAAGGCCATGATGATGCTGTTACATCAATTTCCGTTGAAGCCTCAGGGCAATGGATGGCTTCAGGTATGAATGTTGATGATATATATTGCTGTCTCAATTAAGGAGGGATGGAGATGAGTCTCTCATTTTTCTGTTATCTATGCAGGTTCAAGCGATGGAACTGTCCGTATCTGGGAGGTTGAAACTGGCAGATGTCTTAGGCGATGGGATGTTGGTGAAGCTGTTAGCTGCGTTTCCTGGAATCCTCTGCCTGATATGCATATTCTAGCTGTTTCTGCGTAAGTCTGATTTTATTGGCTATTAAGAGTCTCATACTTTTGGTTCTAGAAAATTCTTAATGTTTATATGGCTTGATTGTGAAAATAAATCAATGATAAATCTTTTATTTAGGGGACAAGATGTATTTCTACTGAACACCTGTTTGGGGGATGAAGAAATGCAGAACCAGATTAAGGAGCTTCTCTGGATTGACTCATCAACAGCATCAGATGACTCTGGTCAGTGCTTTTGTCACTTCTTTGATTTTAATCTAAACATTCAATAGAAGGCTCCAAGAGATTCAAACTCTCAAGTTGGCCTTTGAACCCTGACCGAACTTTTAATTGAAAGGGGGGATCAGCGTAAAATATAAACCTAAATGGTCACATGGGTGAATGTTGAATTGTTATTATTTATATCAATGCTTATTATGTTTTATGTCCCATACTGGTGGCTTTTTATTTTCTAATCATGCCGGCTTTGCAGGTGATAAAGCACTTAGTGTAAGCTGGCTTAAAGATGACAAACATACGGGTTTAAGGTTAAGGCACTTCAAGGTATTTTCAAATTTGTCTCCATTTCCATTTTGGTTCGCTTGTTGATTGAAGTTCTGTAACAGTCCGATTAAACATTTGTAGATTTGTTTTTGCAGACTGTTACTGCTGTAGAATGGCACCGGAAAGGTGACTACTTTTCAACAGTGATGCCAACAGATATCCTTTTTAAGTGTTTCACTGAGCAATTTATGCATACCTCATTATTTATTGGTTTATTGCTTTACAACAATGACTACATGTCTCTGGTGATGATTGGTTATGATTTTTTATTTATTTATATTTTTGGTATACTGTTGACATTTTTTATAGTTGGGTGTATGCACATAAATGTGCACATGCTTGCATTACATACATATTAGTGCAATATATCTTGATGGTAATCTTATTTTGTTCAACATAAATATAACCTTTTAGACTTGAGGTGCTATTTGTTATGTCATTACACCTTTTGCATGCCATGTATCATTAATGGCTGTGTTTAGTGTGTGGGTTCTTTTTCTATGGAACTTACTGAAAAAAAAAAAACTGTACTGAACTAGTTCTTGATTACCAACTTTTTAGCTGATTTGTTTTCTTAAGTGAATGAAATGAAATTTAGAGGGATATAAATATATTAAACTAAGGGTTGGTTGTTTTTTTCCTTGACAATTTCTTTACGTGAGTCCAGAGCAGTTTTGATACACCAGTTATCCAAGAAGCTTACACAAAGACTTCCTTTTAAGTTACATGGACTTGCTGTTAGGTCAACTTTCCATCCATCCCGTTCCATCTTCTTTGTTTGTACAAAAAAGAGTGTTCGTGTGTATGATTTATTGAAGACTAAGCTCATAAAAAAGCTTGATACTGGGCTTCGTGAAGCCTCATCTATTGCAGTTCATCCTGGAGGTATGATTATTTTTGCTATAAAATTATATTGTAATCACTTCCTGTTCTACTCTTAAAATGCAGAAAATTACACATCATAATTGTTTGTCTGTATGCATTCCATGCAGGTGATAATTTAATTGTGGGTAGCAAAGAGGGCAAGATGTGTTGGTTTGACATGGACCTTTCATCAAAACCATATAAAATTCTTAAGTAAGTATTTTTTTTATCTGCTAATTGAAGGCAATGCAAACTCAGTTACATTTTTTTGTGCGGGAGTAGTTTTGTGCTTGCTAGTGCACAAGTTATTATATAGTATGAACTATAAAGCTTTCTGAATGGAGGAAATAATTTACTTTAGGCAGAAACAGTAAGAAATTGATTGAATTGAAAGAGAGACCTGTGGGAAGTTCTATTTGTATTTTAAACTATACCTTGGTGCTTCTGTCCTTTACGGATTTGTGTGGTAGCTGATTAGAAAATTAGCTATCCAAGTGAATGGTCAACTTATGTTGTGTTATATTATGGTAATAGTCCCCGCCCCCTCAGTATTTAAGTTTAAAATAGAATTTCCTGTTAAATTGTTAGAGTTATTGTTTGAACTTTTAAAATTATTACAACATGATGAGTTCACTTTGTGTTAGCAAAGCCAATTCATATATATAGGTACAAAATTTCATTATTTGAAAAAACTAAACAAACAGGGTGTAGAGAACATTAAAAAAAACCATGGTTTATTTTTGCATTGGTTAATGAGCTATTAGTTATTTGTAAATAATTTGGTAAGAAACCTCATTTTCTGTTTTAATGTCTATACACAGATCATTTTTAATAATTTCATTGTTGCAGGTGTCACCCAAAAGACATCAACAATGTCATCTTTCATCGCACGTATCCCTTATTTGCTTCATGTTCAGATGACTGCACGGCATATGTTTTTCATGGAATGGTTTATTCTGATCTGAATCAAAATCCCCTTATTGTTCCTTTGGAAATTCTCCGTGGCCATACCAGTTCAAATGGGAGAGGTGAGACTTTGGCTGTTTATGATATTTTTATGTTAATAAATTTGAGATCCAATTTTTTTTTAAAATTCAGGCCAACTTTAAAAATAAAAGAGTCTAAGTGTTTTAACTGTCAAGTCAGTTTAGGATAGTAGGATCAAAGGAGCCAAGATGTTGTAGCCTTGTCTAGAAAGGGAAAAAACAAGTCAAGTATTTGAAAACTATAAAATCAGTTTAGGATAGTACTTGGTAGGAGGATCAAAATATCCAAAATATAGGATTTTTCTATAATGGCATTGTCTTGTCTACAAATAAATGGGATAATCGTGATACTGCTTGTTGCTTTGGTTCTAGATGATTGATTCATTACCGAAAAGGAGAAGTAAATAGTCTCTGAATGATTAGTCCAACCTTCCAACTAATTGATTGTCCGTAGTTTTCACCTTTACGCCATATGGTCTTTGTAGATGTAATTCGTTGACATGATTGCCATTATTTGATAAACCAACCCTGAGTGTGTGGTTGATGATTGCTCATTGCACATATTCTTATCTGACAATGCATTCTAGAATAAATACTTCTTTATCTTACTTGGGAAGTTGTCTGCATTGCAGGGATACTGGACTGTAAATTTCACCCTAGACAGCCATGGTTATTTACAGCTGGTGCTGATAAACTGATCAAACTTTATTGTCATTAATATAAATACGGATATACGGGCGTGTGATTGGCGGATTCTGAAACTTCTTTACCAATTTTGTTCCTTATTTCTTAAATAGAAAGCACTGCAAGGCAAAATGAAGGGCACCTGAGTAGTGAGTTTCTTGCTCTGGTTTTTGGACTGTTTTTGTTTTCCACACTATTTGTCTTTCTAAAATCTTTAGCCGAACTATCATTCCTGAATTCATATCCACAACCTCGCTTGCGGTCGGAATAGAACTGCAATTTTGATGTAACATGTTAGGCATGAGAAACCAATTATTCCAAGACATCCAGCGGATGCTATTTTAGGGAGATTGAACGTGGCATTCTGTTTGGTTGTATTATAGTAAAAAAAACATCGAGTAATACTGTTTACTGTTTGTGTACTTTAAGAAAATGTCAATTACTCAGTTTGCAGTTTCGACGGTGTAGTGAGCTTTCCGAGAAAGAAATGAGCCCAATTATACGTGTTCTGAAACATAAGATTTATTTGAGTCCACTAGTAAATTTATCTTAATGCTTAAGCTCTGCGCAATTTTCTTTAAAATTGCGTAGCAGTAATTGTCTCGAGTAATTATGCTAGTATTTTTGTATTTAATATTCATGGTGCCAAAGGACGCTTATTACTCTTTGCGGAATGTTTTACTGTGCCCTAACAAAGTATCAAGACAGCATTATCAAACTATTGTTCTGAATGAAGAAAATTCACAATTGTGCTTATGAAAAAGGCCTATATTTAAAACTGATTTTGGAATCGAGTAATCGGAAGGAAGGAATAAGGCGTAACTTAATTACTATCCATGTACACTAACATTTTTCTCAAGTTCATAGCATTGCCTGATCAACATTGCCATTAAAATAGAAGTAATGTGTCAGGATATAAAGAGTTCATTAAGATAATTAGAATATCAATGGATTGGTTAGTTGGTTAGATGGGTTGATTAAATATAAATAGGAGAATAAGAGAAGGGGAGGTACCCCTTTTTTTAATTACAAATTGACCGTTGGCTTTTTTCAGAGGCGAAATCCTTTTTCCTTCTGTTCAATACAAAACTTTCTTTTTGTTCTTTCTAACTTTTGGTGGTCGGACATGCGAAATCCCCAGTAATCATGGAGAATTAGGTGGGAGCATTGGAAAAAACATGTCATTGAACAAATCTGCCACTGACAATTAAAAACTAAAATGGACTACATCAAAGATTAGCTATTGTACACCATAATCTGTTGAAGGGGCAATTGTATTAATAATTGGGATAAATCATTGGCAGAAAGGGGGGACAGCAATTGGTCTGAAGAAGACGGTGACTTTCTTCCTGGGTCAAGAAAGTTGAATTTCTTGCATTTAAAGGTTAAGTGATCAAGAGCCACACCTTTTGTGGTGGTGAAGAAAGCGAAAATAGTAAAGGAAAACAAGTTAGAGAAATAAGATTGAAAGTTGATATTTTCATGATGAGGGAGAAATACAACGAAGGTGAAGTTTTGTGCAGGATGTGAATGTGGGCTGTGGAGACATTTTTTGTTGGGTGACCAAGTAGTATATTTACCGAAAAAGCAAGAGGGGGATTTAACCGTCAAGATGGGGAACATCAATGACGTCAAAGTTTTGGAAGGCACATTTGTTGCGCGAGCCTTTATCATCAATCTTTGTTGATGATTGATAGGTTGGTAGGTTAAGAGGTAGTCTTGGTGATTATTGTTATACAGACTCCACCCTGGTCCCCACCTCCATTTAAGCCGCCAGATCGGAGTCTGAGTGCAGTGTCAAGTCACAATGCTTTCAGGAAAGGTAGATGAAGATGAACCTAGAATCCCCAACTTACATCCAACCTTTGGACAAGGTTGAGTTTTAGGAGTTGTTAAAGATAGTTAGAATACCAGTGGGGTTAGCTAGTTGGTTAGAGGGGTTAACTAGATATAATCAGGAGAAGAATCACAGGAGAAACAATTTTTGTTATTTTAAATTATCAACCGACTCTCTGAGAAAGGAGAAGCCCATAAGACGAGAAATATTTTTTGTTCTTTTCATTTTGTTCAATAACTTTTTTTTCTTTTCGATTTTTGGGGTAGTTATTTTTTGGATTAAGATTGAAATAGGGCTCATGTTTGATTTCATACAGGACCAAGTTGGATGTGAATCCATAATTCACATACAAATGGAAACTATTTTAAACAACATTCATTTTTCACAATTGAAATGTGGATTTGAAGTTTCAAACACAGTGAAATTGAGATTAATGAACTGTCTAACTAGCTGAATGCACATTTTAAACAAGACCACTTAACTCTTCATTTGGCTTGACTAGGAGGATGGATGAAAATAAATTAGATGCTTGATGGAAAGTGAAAAGAAGGGAAATCATTTGAAAAAAAAATACTATTTCTCATTTATTTCTACTTATTTATCTTCTCATCTCTGTTCAATCTAACAACTCCCTATTCTTTAATTTATTTTCATTTCAACTCTTTCTTTTTTATCAAAGAAACTAAACTGTGGACAATATTAAAAAGAAAAAAAAAAATCTAACTTGTATCTGATTAACAGATGTTCAACAACCACTTGATTGTTTAATAGAAAATGTAGATTTAAAAGAGCAAAATGTTGCTGTGCTAAATTAAATTGCTTTCACTTCTGACAAAATAGGAAAAATCAACTATCTCCGAACCTCTACCTAATGATGCGTTAATTGCAACACTATATTCGGGATTTCGTGCATGTTTAATAGTTTGATTGAAAACCTGACTAATGGAAAAGAGAAACATAACAAATAAATTAAACCGTAGTTTGATTACAATAGTAGAACCCTCATCCACTGTAAAAGCTTGTGAATATCGATTTTCACAAAAAATAAATTGACAACATATACTATACATCATATGTAACACTTTATTTCTATTATTGTTGTACCTGAAAAATTACAAGAATGCCATGATAGTTCTATTCTTCCTTCGAACTAAACTATCATAAAAGCTGAACAGCGGCTATGGAAGGTATTTTTTCTCGCAACTTCTGTGTAACAGCTACACGCACAGTCATGACACTAGCAGCGGGGCCTGTGATTCGTACCTTTACTATTGGCTCATCAATGGCCACCAATTCAAGAGTTCCATCAGCAGCCCCTATCAAGTACGGCCTTATTTCCTCAAGAACCTGAACCAGTTAATAAAACATTAAATTCTTCCAACATTTTCACCTCATACTAATGTTACAGAAATTATATTATTCATTTAGATAATAACTGAACACATCTTGCTTTACATAATGACATTATTCTTGATACAATGACTTGAAAAGATAGAATAAAGTCCGGTGTTTGTCCCATTTCTTACAATCAGTAAATAAGAATGTCAGGTATTCACAGATATAATGCACACTTTCAATAAAACCAACGAAATGAAACATAAGCTTACTATTATCTTAGACCAGTCCCAATAACCACAATCGTATGCATATCACATCTATGAAAAACAACATTTATGGTTTAACAACCTAGCCGGATAAAGCATCTTTCTTATACTGAAATACAGAGCTTGATATTGAGGCCTAAACCTCCTTTTAACAGCTGGTAGTTAAACAGAAATCTCTTTCCATCAAATAAACAGTCTACCGAATTGAGCAACATCTAAGGTAAAGACTTCCATGTCCAATTGATTTTGTATCATATTGACGGGAGTCACGGAGGGGTTTGCTTTCTATCTAAACCACCTTTTGCTTGGAAGGTCTTAATGTGTGTAAAATTTTACTAAACTTACCAGAAAATAACTAAAGCATTCTTCACGAAAAATGTGTAACTTTTTCCCATATGGTTTGAATTCCACAAATGATTTCCATCACCTAACGTGATTACAATGTAATTTATAGTAGTTACCAACATTTATTATTCATTTATTTTTTTGTTAGAAGTATTTGTATACCAGCTGGATTGTTTCAAAAACATCCCAAGAAACATAAGAAAACAGTACATTTTTATCCCCCTTGGGCGAGTTTTTGTTCAATTAAGTCCCACTCAATCTATTTGCATATTCCTATCCTCTATGATGTACTGTTTGCCTCTCAAGTCCCTTTCTGTTGTACACACCTGTACTTGTGTGTTGCCATTTGAGAAAAGAAAACATTCTACAAGTTTTCTCAACAAACAACAAAAAAAATTACTTGAAATATGAATAATCCAGAAGAACCAGTGAAGTATATACATCATCTTGATAGAACACAGAACTAACCTTCTCTATGTTTTCTTCATTTAGCTCAAGACCAGTTTCTTCGTCAGCTATTGGTTCAACGGCCACTATTTCAGGCATCTTCTCCATTAATCGACGCTCAATGCCCATTTTCATTGTTGTAACAGAACTCGGACACGAACCACATGCTCCCTGTAGCTTCAACCGCACAACATTGCCATCAATTTCATGTAACGCCACATTTCCACCATCAGCAATGAGATACGGTCGAATTTCATCCAATACACTTTCTACATTTTCAGCAGTTAATGGCAGCTCCACTGCTGGATTCGGAGTAGCAACACACTTTATTGCTGTACAAGCATAAAATTAACATGAGATTCGGTTTCCCAATTGTCATATAAAGAAAAAACCTGAAGCTGAATTTGAAATTAAAAGAAGCTATTGAAATTGTGCTTTAGAATAAATGCAACATAGGTATTCTTTATTCAATTTGTTTTTATACAATCAGAATACTGCTTGCTTTGGCTGCACGCAAAGGTTGGAAAATTCACCATTTAGATGAAAAACCTACATTTTAAAAAGGTTATTTGCAAGAGGAGATATTTGTGGAGCAACCAAAGGGATTTCAAGTCAAGGGAGAAGAAGACAAGGTTTACAACCTAAAGGAGGCCTACTATGGTCTTAAATAAGTTCCAAAGGCTTGGTATGACAGAATTGATGATTATCTTCAAAAACTTGGACTTATTAAGTCCAAGTGAAAATACGTATGTGAAAATGTCAGGTGATTTAATTATAGTTTTTGTTTGTGTAACCTCTCTGTACCAGGCACTAATGAAAAACTAGTGACGGAGTTCAAAGGTGAAATGCTCGACATGTCTGAGATGGCAGATGCTGGTTTAATGTCAATTTTTCTGCGAATGGAGGTAAAGCAAGAAAAAAAATGGAGTCTTTATATGTTAAAAAAAGATGCAAAAGAAATATTGAAGAAAAGCATTGCTAAACCCTAAACCAAAATGAAAAATTAAGCAAAGATGGTGCTGCCAATAAGTTAGATGAATATCATTACAGAAGTATAATTGGTCACCTAATGTATCTCACTGCAACAAGATCGTGTTTTAAGTAACATTCTTTAAAGGTTTATGCATTGTGCTAGTGAGCTCCATTCTCAAGCTGTCAAACGGATTGTGGGATATGTTAAGGGAACTATAAGTTATGGCATTAAGCTCAGTCACTCTCAAACTTTTAAATATCAAGGATATTATGATAGTGATTCGGTTGACTCTATTGATGACATGAAAAGCACACTAGATTATTGTTTTGGCTTTGGTACATGTATATTAACGAGACACTGTGGCTCAAAGTACGGCAGAGGCAGAATATGTGCCAGCCACTGCAACAGTGAATTAATCTACTTGGTTAAGGCATATACATGCTGATTTACATAAAAAACAAAAGAAACCTACATGGATTCTAGCTGATAATCAAGCAGCAATTTCCATTTCAAATGATCCTGTTTTTCATGGCAAGACTGAGCATTTCAAGACCAAGTTCTCTTTTTTAAGAGAAGAACAAAGAGAAGATGAAGTCAAATTACTTTACCATACGACTAAAGATCAAAGTGCAGATATTTTAAGAAAAGCTCTCCCGAAAGTCAAATATGAAGCTTTAAGAAATAAATTAGGTGAGGCAAAGAGGAGATTTTTTGAAAGTGCGTTTATTCTTATTCAATTATATGGAATTTTTAATTGTTGAAGATAAAATCATTATTAATATTTATACTTAAAAATATGGGATATTATGATATGCAATCACTTTCCAGCTCTACGAAATCAGCAAATCACTAAAGCATAAATTATTCTCTCCAATTATATTTTACATAGTATTATTACAACAACAGACAAACTAAGGTGGCACGAAAATATTTTGTATTTTAATTTTCTCAAAGTAGATTACATTTTCAACTTACTAGGATTAAATATGATTGCATAGAGAAGCATTTGCGTATTACGTTGAAATTTAGAAAGTCAGCAATTGTAATCCATCCAGGTATAGAGATTTGAATCTGGAAAATTCAATTAAAAGGGTATAGAAAAGTGCAGATTTTGAGAGAGACTAACCAAGGCTACGTGTAGAGCGCGGTAAATGAATCCGAACAGAAGAACGCATGACGTTGCCCTTCCTCCTGAAAGAAGCATGGCCACCGAAGAACCTCGTTCCCTGCGAAGCAAAAATTGCAACAAGATGCTAGAAAATAAGAGGGCTATTCCAAAATAATAATTCCCAAAACTAAGGAAAGGGAGAAAAAAAGAACCTTATTGGAAACGAAGGGACGAGAAGACGAAGGAGGTTGTGGGGCTCCGCAGCAGGATTGAGTATTCAGCACCACAACTTGCATCCTTCTGCTGTCTCTTTCTCCTCACAAACAATTTCTTCCACCTAACTAACCTTTCGTTGATTCTCCCGCAAAAATCTTTTCTTCTTTCTCTTTGATTTCTTTTCTTTCTTCCACAAATCTTTCTCTCTGTCATCGAATAAATAACGTTATTTCATTCTTTAAATAAATTAAAATTAAAATACGCTACGGCTCTTCATCCTGCTTCCTTCCTTTTTGGACCTCTTATCTAAGTCCATCTTTCTGCACCTCCACGAATTCTTCTTGCACCGTCATATTTTAAAAATACCAAAAATATCCTTTCATATTATATAATTCCAATCGAAATATAATTTTTATATTTTAAATTATACAATTTCAGATATAAAAAGTTTAAGAGACGTAGAATTTATTTAATTTTTTTATTCAGAAAGAAAGGATAGGTGTATGAAGAATTTCGAGCTTTCTAAAACCTACTATAAAAGGGTCAAACTCTATACCATGTTAAAACATCTCAGTTATCACTTTAATTTTGTATTATTATATAATTATGGTAGGATAATCATATTATCTGAGAAAATTAAATTAAATTAAATTAAATATTCTCAAATTTTCAGTAAAATAATCATGGCTCTCTATTTTGAATCCTTTTTGGACATCATTACAGGGCGTAGCAGAAAAAACTTAAAGGGTCTGATCATTCATTTTCGGAATATAAAAGAGATACGTTTGAGATAATAAAGATTTCTTCTTTTCTTTTTAAAACCTTGCTTAAAGTTAATAATATTAATCAAATTAACCAAACTCTTTACAATCAGTGTCGCAAACAAATCCAAAAAAAAAAAAATGTATTGCATGAGATTTGGTGTGAGAAGTATTAGTGTTACGTGGATACATAACAAGTTCAATTTTTACAAACAGAAAAGACAAGAAGAGGAATGGAAGAAAGACATGGGCATGGCGAAAACAAGCATAGATAGATATTAGAAAGGAGAAGCATAAAGAGGATTGTGATGATGAGTGGTGGAAGATGATTTTCTCTTGAAAAAGAAATCCCCAACAAGAGGGATAATAGGTTTCTGTTTCCTCGTTTTTTTGCTTCCAAAAAGGTGGTCGTTTTCTCCCAGACTCAGAATATGACCCAAGCTTCGTGACTCCTCTTTCTTTCTCGCCACCTCCCTTCTGTTCTTCCCCTCTTCGCTGATCTCAAACCTCACCGTCTTGGTCGGCGTGGCGGCGGCGGCCTTCCCGGCGGCTGCGGCCTCAGCCTGAGCCAACTTGGACATGTTTTTGTGAAGCTCGGCGTTGAGCGTTGCCAGCGCCACCTCCGTTTCGCTGCCTCTTTCTTTGAGCAGCTTCAGCTCCACCTTCGTTTTCTCAAGCTCTGCCTCCAGCTTCTTTATCACATCAACGAGTTGGACATTGTCTTGGTGAGTTTTCATCGGTGGTGGAGATGGAGACGGAGATGGAGATGGTCTCTTCACCGGAGTGTCCGATGAAAACGGCTTTGGAGAGTAGAGTTCTCCGAGGAGGAGGCGTTGGCCGAATATGGCGACGGCTTCTTTGACGGAGGTGAAGGGACGAGAGGTGTCGACGGTGGAGCTGAAATCGGAATCCATTGTTTGATGATGGATTTGGAAGAGAGGGTGTAAGTAATATTTGAGGATGATTTGTTGGGTCCATTGTTGTTTCTTTGCTTCCACTTCAATGTTGATAGATATTGGAATTAGCTGAGAAGAAAGACATAACTATACATATACATCATCTTATGTCGTTTTTTTTAAGCCTAAGACAAAGACAATGTACTGTGTTGTTGTTCTTGAACATGACTGCCAAACTAACGACCAACAAACTATGTTTGATGCAAGAACAATCATGTTTTTCTTCTTCTTCTCTCCTTAAAATTCAAGCTTTATTATGTTATGTTATGTTCGTGTAGGGTTGGTGAATAGATATGGTTTTGAATGATTAGCCCAATCTTCCAAGTAACCGAATCAGCTTTATGCTATATGCTCATGTCATTGATGAACAAGTGCTCCATCAACCAACCAGCTTTCAGTATTCATTTTCATGTGATTTTCTTTTCTGTTATAAGATATGTTCTTCTTGCTTCACAAAATATATTTTATGATCAAAAATATACTTTGATGTGTTTATAAGAGCTCTTAAAAAGTTGTTTTTAACTCTTGAATTTTTTAATTAATTATTTTAATCACTTATTTTTTAGTTTCAATCATTATATATTTTCATATTACACATAATAATAATAATAATAATAATAATAATAATCTTATACCATATTTTAAAATATTTATAAACAAAATTTATAAATTAAATCAAAATAATGTGTACTTATAAGTTATTTTATTATATTAATTGCTGGTTAGAATAAATAGTTCAACATAAAACTATGAAAAAGTAATAAAATAATTAAATTTATCATTAACATTTTCTTGGAATATAATATTAAAATAATAAAATAACTATTCAAAATAATGTAATATAAAATAAATAATATAATATAAAAAAGAACGATAATAGAAAGAAATAAATAAATAACCTGTCTTATTTAAAAAAAAAAGATAATTAGAAAAATTATTAAATCTTTTAAAAATAACAAAGAGAATAAATATGAAAAAAATAAAATAACACTTCTAAAAAAACATTAGTGTCTCAAATGACGTAAGATACTACTACAAAATGCATATTTACGCAACACAATTAGACTAAACAAACTTTTCAATTAGTAAAAATAATCTAAAAGCTAACTGAAAGTTTTGTCAAATATGACTTAAGTTTTTTGTGAGATATTGTAAACAAATATCTTTGATATTAAATTTTTTTATGTGGAGTAATACAGTAATCATAATCAGAAATAAGAATATTTTCCATGTAAATGTTGTATCAAAATATGTTAGTTATACTAAAAATGGAGAAATATATTTATCTAAACTTAAATCATGATATAGGACGTGTTTTATAAACTTAAAATATAACAGATAAATAAATAAAAAATTTATAAAAAGTAGAATTTATAAACCCTTTCCATACGTTCGAAATGTTTAGCTATTCTTTTTAATTAGATTAGTTTGTCTCTCATAGCAAACTTTATTTTGTTTACTGGGGGATAAATTATATCAGATAACATATATTTATCCTTTACCGTTATACTTTTAACATGCATATTCATTGGAATTATTCAATCTCTTTTTTGATTTAAACTATCTTATCTTCTCCAAAATTGAGGTTAAATCGTTTCTATTTTTCTAAATGTAATAATTTATCATAAATCTTTTTCCTTTCGCGAGGATAACAAACTATCGTTGCTCTATTTCAAAATTTCACTTTTTATTGTTATGATTAAAATGACAATAATTAAAGCTATTAATTGAAAATATGATTGAATTTTAATTATTTGGATTTCTTATGTTGATAATTATTGTATTTATATAAATTTAATTTTTCTGTAAACAATATTAATAAATTTTATTAAAATTATTTTTATGTATTTATTTTAATTATACAATACCAACAGTTTTTCACTTTCTATGATAAATAATAACAATTATAAAGCATATATATATATTATTTGACTACTATAATGATGAATTTAATCACTGAAACTCTCACTTTTTGTCAATTTAGTTGGTACATTCAACAAAACTAAAAAAAATCCACTAAAAATTTGTGTCCAGCACTTTATACACTTCAATTGTTATGGCACATCACATCACATGTGCATCAGACAACTATCATGTCTCATTTCAGTATTTGAAATTATAATTCAAGGTAACTCTAGTCTTGGACCTAAAGTTAAAAATTTTAAAATTATGACATTTTAATTCTTGAAATTTTAAATTATATTCCGTGTTTGAAATTGTAAATTGTAACACCCAAAATAAAAAAAAAAACATAATTTACCAAAATTACTAGTTAAATATTATTAATAATATTTACATATTTTATTTATATAATATATGAAAATATAAAATAAAATTTTCTAAAAATATCTTTAGAATATCTATAAATACCCAATCAAAATACAATTATAACCTATAAAAAACAAAATTAAGAAAAAAATGCAGGAAAAAAATAATATTTTAATGATTAAGTTACTACAATTTTAAACAATATGCACAACTTTTATATCGTACTTTTATTACCATATATCTTATTTCATTACCCAGTATTCATATAAAATATAAAAGATAACATTAAAAATAACTTTTGGAAAAGTATGTTAAATTTGAAGATATGAGATACAATGTCCTCATGTTGATGAGATTAAATTATAGTTAAAAATTATTTTGATAAGATTCAAATCTCATCTTAATATAAGCTGTTTTTTTTAAGTTAAATTAAGTTTAAAAATCACTTTTCAATATAAAATCATCATATATCTAGATAAAGCTTGTGAGATATATTATATCATTTTTTTATCTTGATTTTTGAATGTATAAAAGTTTGTAAAAGATTCAATATCCATACGAAAGATATGATCGAACTATAATATATTTAGGGTTTATACAATTAAAAGTTTATATATTCCATAGCACATTTCATAATTAAATATTTACACTATATAACACACTTGTTAAGAATTAAAAATTGAATTGAAAGTGAGGTATTGAATATAGATAAATAAATAAATAATATATGAAAACAAAGATTAACAAATTTATCGTCTTATGATTTTGTATCAAAGGTAATATTTTAATCTTTTATAAATTTATTCATGATTTATTAATAAGAAATTTGTTCTTACAAATTAAGAAAAATATAATTTTACCTCTTAATAATTACAAAATATTTCACAATTATTCTCAAATTTTATTCAATTATATATATTCTCACTTTTCACATAATATTATTCAGATTACGTTAGTATGCATAAATATATCTTTTAAGATAAACAAAAGCTATGCACACAACACAACTATTTAAAACATGCGAATAATAAATAAAAGTTAAGTTTTATATTTTTCTACCAAATGACATAGCAAAATTATGATCTGATGAGCAAAAATGGCATAAAAACTCCCAATTTAAAAAATAGTTAGAAAAATTTGGCTATAAACTCTTTCATCAACATCGCTTCTAATTTTCTAGGCAAAAACATAAATTATCTAAACGGTATATGCAAAAATTATACATTACTCAAATAAATAACCCATAAATCAAATATGAAATCAACAATAAGAAGAATACAATTAATTAACAGGAGTCTATTATAGAATTTAACAGATAGTCTTGACTTACCCTAAGATAGATAATCCATAAACAAAACATACCAGTTATAAATCCTATATGTAGAGAAACAAAGAATTAATTTTTGAAAAAAAAAAAAACTTACTCAAAAACAAACTAGATAAAGTCAAATTATCTCAAACATCGTGGATGAAAAAATAAACTTTAAAATATTATTGAAAAATAAAAGATTTCATATTCTAAACAAATAAACTACTTTAAACATATTATAAAGAAGTAATATTTTCTTATTCTAAAAAAAATAAATTACTTTAAATATATTATAAAAAATTAAAAGATTTTATATTCTGGAAAAATAAAGTGCTTTAAATATATAATTTTTAAACAATAAAATATTTATCCTTCAATTAAGTTAAACTTTTTCCTAAAACTATATAGTTCCTTACATAAGTGTTTCTTTACTTCCTAAACTTGAACTTATAATGTAAGTTAAAAATAAACACACGAATAACTTGCATATGTTTTTTTTTTTTTCAAAAACTAAGTTGAGTATAGTGGGTCATATATATATAAACTTATTAAAGTGTGTATCTATGAAAGTAATTAATATTTTTTAAATAATAAAATAAATAACAATAAATAGTTATAATTATCTTGTTGAGGTTGAGTATTTGTATTTTAGAATTTCCTATTACTTTTGCAGTTATGAAAAAATAAGATTAAAATGAGTGGTTTTGTTGTGTAAGAGTTATTTTGTTACAATTTAACAGTAGTGTAAAAGATAATAGAAGAAAAAAAATATAAAATTTTATTGGTCATACATAAAATTTAAAATGTAAAAAAGAAAAAAGAATTCTTTCAAGATAAGATAAAATATTACATGTGAAATGAAATGTAATAAAATGAATGATTCAATTATTTAAAATTGTATGGTATTTTTTATTTTTATTTTACGCCTTTTAGTTTCATACGTATATTTAGTATAATTAATTGGGTGTAGAATCATAACTTATTCATTGATTTATTTACAAAATATATCTTTTGATTACAATATACATACATATCTATATATATTATCTTAAGAATATTTATAATTATGTAATTATTTATCTTAATATCCACCCATAATATTTGGGTAATCTAAACAAACCGAATCAGCAGTTACGAGAAAGATGAAATATGAAATATCTAGGTATTAATATTGTCCTCTTATATTTGTTTATGTTTGTATGTATCCAAGCTTCACACCTCACAGCATCGTTGTGGTCGTCAATGGCAAATCCAACTCTCTCCTCTCTCTTTCTCGCCCTTCTCTGCTTCAACTTTCTCTTCGTCGCTTTTGCGAACGCCGATTCCCATTTCGAAGGCTTCGAAGCTGAAGACGACGATGACATCGAAGACGCTTCCATCGATCCCGCTTCTCTCCGATCACCGCCCCTTTCCGACCCCACTCCCCTATCCACCGATCCCACTCCCCAACCTCCGCCCTCCGATCTCCCCAAGTCCCCTCCCGCCACCACCACCACCACCTTCGATTTTTGGGACGACGACGAATTCGAGGGCGTTCCGGTAGAACACCCCGCCCCCGAGCTTCCCTCCGATCCCAAATCCCCTGAAAACGCCACCGAGCCCCAAACCCCTCCAATCCCTAACCCTCCCCGCTCCTTCACTGTGGAGATCCTCTGCGGATCCTTCCTCATCATGTTCGCCATCAATTACTTCACCGGCAAGCGCGAGAACGAGAACATCGCGCTCTCCTGGGCCGCGCAGTTCGCCGCCAAGGACTCCGTCTTCGAGAAGAATTTCAGCCTTCTAGGGATCGGCGACGGTGGCGAGGACGCGCCCTTGCTGCTGAAGGAAGGGCAGACGACGTTCAAGTTCTACGCGAGCGGGAGAAGGTACTGCCAGGGGCTGTTGGCCACGCTGGAGTTGAAAAGCAGGCACGATCTCATCGCCAGGATCTACAACTTGATCGTGCCCTGCAGAGACGAGATCTCGTTCGAGGTGTACATGAACGACGACGCCATGGATCATGTGGTTTTCGCCATGGCCAAGAAGAAGGCTGCCAAGGCCATGCACAAGGACGTTAGGGATTTGCAGAGGTTCGGTAGCGTTCTCTCCCCTCCCACTTCCAGGAAGTGGGTTGCTGATGACCTCGCTGTTATCTCTGAATCCAAGGAAGTCGCTGCTGATTTGATCACCGATGCCGTCATTGATCAGGTTCGCTTCTCTTCTTTCAATTACCCATGTTTCTTCTCATGCTATTTTATTAATATCTTTTTCTTTAATCTTATTTCAATTCAATAAGATTTGTAGAGAGGCTTATCAAGATAAGCTCTTTTTGGCTGGCTTCATAGTTATGCTTGACAATATTTTTTTGCTTGATAATTCTTATTGAATAAATGCTTAATTACTTTGTTTAGGTAAACTCGAGTTTAGAAAGCTTCACATGCGATAAACTTATGAATAAGTTTACATGTGATAAATTCTTAATAAATTAAGTGCTTTATTAACTTTTTACCCTTGTGTGCCCCATTATAAGAAGCTTGACTTGACTGTGTATGAAGGTCAGTTGTTACAGTTCGCATCATCTTTCTAGTTTCTAATTTCACCGAGAGATTGAATTGCTTAGAGACAAAAGTGGGTAGAAATAGATCTTGTTGGTTGGTTTTGTCTTGGGCTATTTGTAACTCAGTTGCTATAGAATGAAATTTCTCTCACATTCCAATTGATAGTGCCGAAAGCATGCACCCTTTCTTAAAACCAAGGTCCAAAAGCTTTAGAACATCATATATTATTGATTAATACTACCTTTTCGATCCAACAAATAACCTAGATATGTTATACCTCCCATCAGGATCCCCCCCCAAGGCATTATTCTCGTTGTCACTCTTTTATTTCTTCACTGCTGTTGGCAATAAAAATTATATGAAGAGCAAGATCAATCTTTAGGTTTGCTGCTTGCTATCCTTTAGGCCAAGGTGAAAGTCTGAGTTTCAAGGCTGTTGAAATAATGAAGTTTTAGATATTGGAGAGAATAGAGAGAAGGCAGGCTTTGTATAGTATTCTATTATGTAATGAAATGTATTGCTTGATGTGTATACAAAATTTATAGTACTAACTCTTGTTTATACTAATCATAGTCCTAATTAATTAGGAATACAAATTATAAGATAAATAGACATGCCAGCAAATCCTGGTTGATATTGCGAAATAGGAGAACTAATCCTAATGGATAACTTAAGATACTTAAGATGTGATATTTTTGTATATTCTACCAAGGGAAGGGTTTATGATGCACAGCCACATGCAGCTAAGGATGGTGATTGAAGAGCTATTGGTGTAAATCCTCCAATGAACTCTCCTCTGCTACCTTTGAAGATTCTCCCACTACGAGCATCTCCAAGACAACCTTTAGCAGCATAGTTAACATTAACCTTGATCCATCTAACTTCAAGCATGATCCACTCAACTTGTTTAACTCTAATACCTTTGGAAGTTCTAGTCTGTACATTAAAAAACTCTCAAAATACATAGGTCAATCATATCATTATTCACATACTTAGAGGACTTTTTACCTGCCATATGAACATTCCATTGTACCAAATGAAGAGCAGAATGGAAAGGGATAGGTTTCTTGAATTTCATATGATTCCCAGCTTTCCAAATAATCCAAATAATATGAAAGTGATAACAACAAGCTGAATATCGCACACAATTACCTTTTTTGTAGAAATGAAAGAAAGATGATCATCAATCGAAGAACAAAAGCAGAAGCCATGTGTGTGTGTGTGTGTATTACAATCTATGTGTAAATCCTAAAGCATTAACCGTTTTTTATTCTAATCACAACAGAATCCCCAGTCCTAACTAATTAGGGTAGCAAATCATAAGATAAGGATAAGGATATATAGCATGATAATACAAGATAATGGGAAGTAGGGAAACTAAACTTAAATATAATCCAATATACTGTTGGAATTTGTTATCTCATTAAATTGGCTTATATTATGGTCAGTTGTGTCACTTTTTGAGACGAAGATTATTTAAACAGTAATATGACTAATAATAATTATATATTCAATGATTTTTTGAGGAGCATTATTTATCGTGTTCAAAACTTCATGTGGTTGATTGTCTGATATAAGTTGGCGTCCTCCTTGGTTATCCAGGTTGATAGGTGCTTTTTGGTTACATATTCTTTCGATGCCATGTGTGAACTGATCATGCACCAGTGTTTGTGTTTCAATTTGCTGTTATGTAGCTTGATTGCATTTGGCTTCATTAAACATGGCTGTGATGTTGAAAGTTTGGTATTCAAAATAAGGGTCTTGTTTCATCTGCACTGTTATCCTGTTAAAGTTTATTTATTGGACTAAAAATCAGATATTGTTATACTGCAGGTTTTTGGTGAGAAAGCTTTTGAGAAATTTGGAAAAGGTTTAATTTCATTGCATTTCTCCGATCAGCACCCTGGTGTACACAAGAAGGTATTGTTGTTCAAGTTTGTGCTTCCTGCTGCCAAGAACATGGCTGACATGACTCGGCTGGTGGCTCTTGTTCCGTACTATATTGACTTGATCGGAAGATATAAATTAAGTTCACAGGTGGGTTACTCATGCTACCAATCTGTGCTTGGCTTATAGGAGATGAACTTTTTATGGTTGGTCCTTAAGTTAACTGGTGTTGATATTTCAGGCTCGGTCAAAGACAGAGAGTGCACGACAAAAGGCTGCTCTGGAGGCACAGAAAGAACTCCGAAATGCCCAACAAGAGGCCATGCAGAGAAGAAAGGCGGAGAGGAAAAAGATGATGGAGGAGGCTGAGGCAAAGTTGAGTGCAGAGGCTATTCGAAAGAAAGAAGCAAAAGAGCGTGCACGTCAAATGAAGAAGTCGATGCCAAGGATGAAAATGGCCCGTGGTGCCTAATTCTTCAATGTTTGGGGGACCCTGCATTCTGCATTCTGCCTTTTGCCTTCTGCCTTTTGTAGAATTTAGGCAATCTACCTTTTTGCTTGGCATTTCCTCCTAAACTAGCTGGCTAGATAATTTTGAATGTACCAAAATTTCCATTTTAGAGACATTTATTTACGACTTCTTGATAACAAGTTAAATCTATTTATTCTACCTTCCATCTCACAATATTGTATTCCCATTTTCCTTCTGCCACCAAGCTTTGACAAATGTCTAATCACCCTTGTTTTTTCACTCTTATTTTAACCTCTTTTTTTCATCTTTTAAGTCGTGCTTAGGGAGGCCAATGGACAGGTTTAGGTGTGATACTCATGTTTGAAAAAGAAAAATTGCAAGTGTTCTTTTACTTGCACAACCACTTTTCTTACTCATTGGATGCTTATATATTCATATCTATTGGGCACCTATATATGTTCATATTCCTTCGGTTAGTATATATCAAATCATACTCTATTAATAAAAAAGTCATTACAAAATTTCACCATTCGATGAAAGGATGTAGTTAATTTTTATGTTTTCTGCAGTAAATATGACAACGTAGAAAAATAGTTGTTTGCAGATTCATATATGCAGATTATTATGATTCATTTATTATGTTTTGGTATTAAATGAATTTGGGGAAAAACTGTTACTGTTGGGGTGAGATTATATACGAATTCAGTAGGAGCTAGGCTTGAGTTCTTTTTGCAAACTTAAGTTTAACACAAATTTGAGTTTACAAATATTAATCCAAACATGCACTATACCATCAAATTAATCTTAACTTATTCGAATTTATTATAAAAAATTAATTTTATTTGTGCTAATTTTATTCTAAATATAATTTTAGATAAAATTTTCATTCTAAAGAATAATTTTTAAATAAGATTATTTAAAATAAAAAATGTCACGAGTATCTATAGAAACTAACAAATCTAAAATAGTTGGTAGATGTTTTTAAAATAAGCATTGGGTACGTTACGGTTGGAATAATGACAAATACTTTCTGCACCTTCATTTTTGAACCTCCAGCCTTATAATTGAGTGAAATGACTGAACTTTTCTGTTTGCTTCTTCCTCACTGCACCTATCAATGTTCTTGCCTTCACTGCTGTTGCTGCTGCACCATCATATTTGAAGAAGAAGAAAAGGAGAACGCTACAATTAGAAGAAAAACATAAAAAAATAAATAAATCTGATTCTGAAAAAACTCTTTTTGTGTGTTCTAAAAATTTTATTCTTGAAAAATCATTCCGAAAAAATACCTTTTAGAAAGTATTATTTAAATTTTACAAAGTTTGTTTAAAAAAATTTGTTCCATAATGTATTTTATATATTTCAGAAATCTTATTCTAAAAGTATTGGTTTGAAAAATGTATTCTAAAATGTATTTTAAGAAATTCAGAGAGGGTATTTTGGAATTTTTTTTAAAACAAGTTATTTGAAAATTACTTTAAAGAAGAATAAAAGATAATTATTTTGACAATTGTGGAGGTACAAGTTCAAATAAATTTGATGGCTACATGAACCAATTGCCTCAAATAATAAGACAAAAAACACTTTGATGTCCATTCTGACCCTTTGTCATTCATCATCCTAACCTTTCATATTTTGATACTTTTAAAGTTGGATATACTATTATTTTTTACTTACTTGATTTGGTATTGTTTGATTTGTCATTACCAAAATAAAGTTTTATGGTTATATATCCATTTTATTAAAAGTAAATTACAAAAATGTGGATTTTTCAAATTACAAGTTTTTTTTAAAGTCTACAAAATTTTCTTGTTTGTTTTAAAAGTATTAAATTATACACGCTTTTCCCTTTTTTTTTTCTTCAAATTACAATTACGCCTCTATTTTTTTTTAATTGTACTCAAATTTCTTGTTCATTTTAAAATATTAAATAATACATGTCTTTCCTTTCTACACTAAATGTGCATTTTTAGAGTTTTATAAACATTCCACATATATTTTCTTTTTATATTATACATTCAACTTCTCAAATGAGGTCATTATAATAATACAAAAACAGGGATTGTAAGGGGTAGTTTTAAAAAGTATCAGAAAATCTAAATATAATTAACTCTTTTATAATTCAGATTTGTAATTTGATAGAACCACCAAACTTCATAAGGTAGCCGAGGGTGGAAAAACTAGCTCAAAAACCAGTCAAGAAGTTAAAAGTAGTTAAATTAACTATAAAATTTGTAAATCTTGAGAGAAATTATTACATAAAGTAATTAATAAACGTAAATATAAAAAATTACGTATATTTATATCATATGTTTATATAAATTTTAATTTCATTGATAAAACATATTTTGAGAGTACTCTTAATTAATTTTAATTTTGTGTAATTTTTTTATAGATACATAATTCCAATTGCATTTATTTTACTTTTAATTGTTATAATGTTATAGATTTTCATATTGTGTATTTATTGCTAACCTTGTACTGTATTTTATAATATTTTATTCAAAAAATAAAATAAAGTAAAAATAACATTTTTTTAAATATTAATTAGTTTAATACTTAAAACATCTATAAGTATAATGCTAAAAATAATATAATAGTGGACGTGGTTAAAATACGCAAAAAAAATATATTTAAAAACTATACATAAAAAAGCGTATTTATCCTCGAAGTATAATTCTGAAATAATAAAATAAATATTATAAATAACATAGTGTTTCAAATAGACTATATAATATAAAAGTATCCAAATAATAATAATAATCATTTTATATTATTTATAAATTGGTGCTAGCTTATTTAGTAAAAATTTAAATTAAAAAATAAGCTTATTAAAAAAACAAAAGTAATGAAGTTATTCCTTATGAGTGAAAACTAGAAGAAATTGAAAAAAACGATTACTTTACTTTATTTAATTTTAGATGAATTTGTAACTTGTTACAAGTGGTAGATTAATAGTAATCTTGAGGATATGAGTGACAGGTGGAATTTTCAAATCTTATTACCAACTCCCTTAAACCAGTTGTTCAAGTTATCATCTATTCTTCATCGTTAAGTTCCATAAAAGAACATCTTTCTGCTTTGATCAAGCTTTCAAATAGTTTATTAGGAAATTAAAAATTTTCTGATATACGTTACTTAAACGAATTATTTATTAATTTAAGTATTAGAGTTATTACAAGTCATTTCTATTTTCTCACTCAGTCGATTGCTATTATATTTGACCATTTTAGGTCAACATTTTTTTTCTTTTCTACATATACATGTATCTTGGCAAGTATAGTCGGCATGCATATACGTATACATATACATCTACATATAAGTAGTGAAATGCAAAATGTAGGACAAAAAAATTGATAAGTTGTAAAAGAGAGATCACGTGTGAAACGTGTGGCAATAACACCGACCACATCATCATTCATTAACCTTTCCTACGTTCAAACGTGTCAGACATGGCCCACATCTTGCTCTTATCAAAACCACGTTATGTTTTATGCAATATTTTATTTCATTCAAGATAATGCACACACCTACCTTTCATCTTCTAAACGCTGAATCTAAAATCTACAAACTTCTGATAAGGTTTTGTTGAATAAAATTTAGCAACTCAGTAATAATGTTGCTGCTGAGGCAGCAGGGAAAAATGGACAGTAGGTTAAATTTGAATTTGACAAGAAATTAAAAACAAGGTATTTTTTTTTTTCTGAAGCTTTGACTGTTTCTTTTTCAGAATTAAATTTAGTTTTGCACGTTTTGTAGAAGAAGTAGAGGCTTGGTGGGGCAATGAGAAAGACAAAAATATAGGTGGTTGTTGAGATTATAATTGATGAGGTGTGAACAGATAATTTTCGTTTTCATTTTATCTGTAAAGTATGCACAAAACTACTTCTCTCATCTTTGCTCATGCCTTTATATAAGCACACTGCAAGGTTTCATCCACACAAGACATCACATTTACATAGCATTTTCCTTGTCCAAGTGAGTGTTTGAGAGATATGGGAAAAATAGAAAAAGGGTCACTTTCTTCTGCTTCAGCTACGCCTCTACCTTTGCTTTCACTGAACCACGTCTCTTTTGTATGTAAGAGTGTGAGTGAGTCTGTCAAATTCTATGAGAATGTCCTCGGATTTGTGCTCATCAAGAGGCCTTCTTCTTTCAAATTTGAAGGGGCTTGGTAAGTTCCTTCCTTTTCTCAACCTTTATCTTTCGTTTTCTGCTTCTTTTCTACTTTCCCACTTGTCACTTCCTTCCAGATCAGGTTTGGATCTCTTAACAATGTCACATCACAAATTCAATTTCTGTGATTCAGACTAAAGATTTGTTCTTGACAAGAGACTAGAGAGTAAACTTCATATCTATTCTATATAATTTACTCACTCGTCTAAGTGAACAAAAATAATGCATACACCTCCAAATGCACTAGTTTTGGTACATTAAATGAATACTGTTTGAACTATTTTGTATTGTTTTATAAAGTTCTTTTTTTTCTGAATCCTAATAATTACATAATGTTCAGGTTGTTCAACTATGGCATTGGCATTCACCTACTAGAATCAGCTAATGTGCCGGTGGAAAAGAGAGAGATAAACCCCAAAGAAAATCATATATCGTTTCAATGCTCAGACATGAAACTCATAATGCAGAAACTTGATGCAATGGGGATTGTGTACGTGACAGCAGTGGTGGAAGAAGGTGGAATTCAAGTTGATCAGCTCTTCTTCCATGACCCAGATGGATATATGATAGAAATCTGCAACTGCCAGAATCTCCCTGTGCTTCCAATTTCCTCTTGCCCTATCAAGCGCCAGCCATCATTCTTCTATGGTATGAAAATTCAATCTTTCTTTTGTGTTTTCTTTCTTTCCTTATTGGGAAGTGATGGATTAGATAATTTGGGTTTGGCAGGAGAAGATACGTTCAATGTAAACTTGTTTGCTGAAGAATCGAAGTTGATGATGGAGAATTTTATGATGGACATGTTGAAGATTTCAATATGAGGAGAAGAGAATTGTGTGATGGCCCTTTTCTCCGGTGTCAAAAGTCATCACGATATTTTAGTAGTAATAATTCATAATATTTTTATTTTTATTTTTTGTATTCCAGTCTGTGTATAATAGACAAGTAATTCTCTCCTCTGTCATCATGTATAACAGTATCTGCTATATATACACAACATTTTTGTCTTTCTGTTTTGCAGTATTATATCTTTGAGTTCTATTCAATCTTATCTTTAACAACAACTAAACCAAAATAAATACAACATTAACATTCACCATATTTGTAGAATTACACTAATGTCCTCTAAAATTTATAAAATTACATAAATATCTATATATTTTTGTTCAAAAACATTACAGCGTGTTCTCCTTTTAGAGAAGTTAATGTAAATGCTTCATAAAAAAACCAGAACAATTTCATCAAAACGAAAAAAATATTTAATGCAATTTATTTATCAATTTTCTTTCTTCTTATATCTTCCACCTATTATACTTTTACTTTTGTCTTTCCCTCTTTTGATGTCTAAAAGCTATTTTGGATGCAGTTGAGACGGGTTGATATTTTGGCTTAAATTTGATTGAGAAATGTTAAGAATATATAAACTTCTTTTACTATACATGTTCATTGATTAAAGATTTTTTTAGAAATTGTAAATTTTGTAGATTTCATCTCGTATTTAATAAACTCCCGCATGGTTTATATTTTTAGTAAAGAAAAGTATATTAACAGTGATGTATCAGAGAATTTGTTTCAAATGTTAAATTTATAAATAAACAAGGGAAGGAAAGGTGTTCATTAGCTTTCATCTCTACTGTTACATTTAGACCAGGCATATAAAACTGATAATATAACATCCCATTGGGTCTTGTTACAACTTCTCGTGCAAGAATAGTTTTTAGTCAAGGGAAAACATTAAATTTGTCTTTGAGAGGGTGGAAGTTACTAGATCAAGAAAATCTACACAAAAAAATCTTTGAATTTGTATAATTTATGTTAGTCTAATGGATAAAGATTAATAACATGATTAGTGGAGGATGAGATGGCACAGTAGGTGTTATGTAGCGTCTTTGCTGGCTCCTGATGTAATATTTAGGTTGCAAGTAAAAAGGAAACATTCAATGGTCAAAAACATTAAAATTTAGAAAAAAGATTTTTCTTCTTTTGATGTCTATGTCACTGGATATTGAAATAGAAAATGCGAGGATCAAAATGGAATGAAGTGAGAAGTGCATATTTGAAAGCAGGGAAGGGTCATTCCAGCAAGTCTATGTGTAGAGGCTTCACACTCAACCATCTTCATTATCTTATTGAGAGCAGTTGAGTTATTTATTGCAGATTTGGTTCTTACATGAAATTGGTTTTGATTGGATTCTGTGAAAGGGTGAAGGGGTGAAGTGTAGTGTACTCAATAATAAAACACTCATTGTCATACATGCGTGGTAACATGGTTGACTTTTGCACTACTGTTTACAAGGCCACATCACTTTACCTGGCAGTGCTTGTAGCTTGATGTGCCTCTGTGTAATGTTTATGATAAAATATTGGGAAAAAAATATTGCCTTCTTCCAACACTGGAGTTCCTGTCTTCGATGATGCTCTCTATGTTCTGATAAAGGCATATAGCTTTTTGTATTTTAACTAAAAATTCATTTCCCTACTATTTATCAGTGTGCTGATCTTTTGAAATCTTCTTTGATACCTGCAAATGGAGTGAATATTTTATTTGTCCCTTGGGAAATGTTTCCCCTTTTACTGCTGTTAAGTTAAATCGGATGTTTCATCAAGTCAGTGACATCAAGTCAGTGTCATGGTTTCTTTATGCTGTTTTGTATTTCCATTAGATATTTCATTGATGGCAGCACTGACAAAATTCAAGAAATCCAAGTCTTGTCAAAAGATGAGAAGAGTTAAATCAGTTGTGGATGCCACTCTATAGTGCTGCTAATTCATTTTTTACTAATTAATCAGAATGATATTTATTGCTGCTTTAGTATATCATTATTTTCTTTTGTTACAAGCAATAGTATATTATTCATTGCCCTTTTTTTTATCAATATGACACTCTGAGTATATCTTCATCTTTTTTTCCAAAAGAAGAATGTCATCATTTTATTGGTTTATGCACTGTTTATTTATTTGGTGATTTGTGGGATTGATTTAAGTAGGTGCTTATCCAGTTAAGCAAATTTTCACTTGAGTGTTTGAGTTACTAAGTTGAGGATTTTCTCTGAAGTTGTTGTGGCCTCAATCACCAACATTGCCAGGGAAGTAGCCTGAAGGTTTCATAGTTGAATTCAATGTAAATAAGGTGGTCTATGTAATGTAATCATTCTGCTGTTCCTTTGTTTCATCTACATTCAGATAACTATTAGTAGAAATAAATCCTCTTATCTTCCAATTTCACATGATTAAAGGTTATGTATTTATTTCTCTATGAATATCAAATAAATGAGATTTATAGAAGTTAAATAAGAAGAGGATATATATATATATATATATATAACTAACATATTGGTTGAGTTAGATGAGTTTTTTAACCAATCCCAAAACTGGTCCAACCAACCCAATCCATTATTTTGAGTTAAAAATTGGGTGAGCTGATTTGGACAGTTCACATGCTCTTATTTTATATATAGACCACTTTCAGTTACAGAAAAATCTTTCTTTATCATTGAACAATGAGTTCATAGTTTCTACATATATGTTAAAAGAGTTACCCTACACTCGAACTCCTTCCCAGTTACCTATATGAAAGATTATTTTACAAGTTGCAGTGATGTTATAAATATAATTCCACATCAAATAAAGAGATTAACCAAAATCTACAAGAATCTCTGGACGGGCAAAATCTCAGCTCCTTCAACTTTTAGGAGCCTCCAAATTCCCAGCTAGTTTGAAATGAATAATAATCATCATCTTCATCACGGTATAAAGGAACACTCAATCTCCTTTGGCAACAACGACAAAAACATCACCAAGGGACCATTTTCTTGGCTTTGACTTTTCTGAAGGGTTGATAATAGCTCGATCTTCGTTAGCCAAGCGATAGCCGATAACAATCTCCTTTCTTGTTCGACCCCTAATCATTATATCGTAAAAACATAGTTCTTCCTGGTCAAATAAATAGAACTCTGCTGGTTTAATACACATCTCGTTCCCCTACATAAGTTAACAAAAAAGTCCAACATATAAGTAATTTTGATCTTGTAATCCAAAAAACCCCAAACAAAAATCTAATTAAAATAAATGTTAAACTACAAGTTTAGAAAATAGAAAATTAAACATGACAAGAAATTAAAAATCAACTGAAATCTATATAGCGAGAGACGGCAAGAAGGAGTTCAAATGAGGTATACCTCCTCTGCAAATAATTCCTCAAGAACTCGGTTGATTTGCTTGTCTTCAGCCACCATTGCTAGTGCCATGCTAACCAGCTCATTAGATAACACATAATCACTGATTCTGGACACAGACACTAGATTTCTAGTCCTAGAATCCAAAATTTCACTAATTATAATTGATTTATCAGAAGCTTGCTGCATTTCACGGATCCAAGAGTTATGAGAGAACCCAGAGAACCTCAGAGAAGTTGACTTTGTGTCTTTGTATGGAAGGCGCCTTGACTAGAAAAAGAGTAGGGATTGTTAGAAACTCCGTTTAAAAAAGTGAGACATTAGTCAGTGATGTGAACACAAAATCCTTAATTTGAAATGATGCAACCATACAGGATACCTGTATATCACGAATGAGTAGAAGGGTAGCTAGAGACCTTGAGTCAGAGTGAGCAACTGAGTCCTCCACTGACTCATCTGCAAGAATAAGGATCTGTCCTCTTAGAGTTAGTATACAGTTGAAGAAAATTTTAATTTACCTTGCTTGACTGCCTTTGATCTAGAGGTATTTTATTACACTTAATCCCCTTTCAACACTTTGGTCATAATTTTACTTGGATACAATGATGAAAATTGAGTAAGGTATTAGAATGCAAAACACGATCTAAAGCTTTTAAAGAGTTTTAAGAAAGATCCCACGACCAAAAATAGAAAATGTAGATCTATAAGCTTATTCATATTTGGCAATTTAATCTTTAAATGAGCCAACTCCAACTAGTGAGGTAAGCTTTTTGTTGTTGCTCATAATTATGTTTTGACAGCATGGATATTTTATACCATCTGCCACCCACGTGGTGGAAATCCTTCTAATCAAATTAATTTTTCTATTATTGAAAGGGAGCAGGGTATTGCTAAGATTAAAGATGAGATGGAACTATAATCAACCAGTTATCCGAAATTCTTACTGAATCAATTTGCATAATCTCGTAATGTACTTATGTCCGGATTTACCTTCTGGTTATTTATGATACAGGCCCCTTAATATTCACATGGTGCGTAGGCGCTAGAGGATTCCTTCCTAAAGACACTTTAAAACCTGAAATGCTATAAATATGAAGAGATAAAGATTCAAAACTCACAGAATCAAAAGTCTCCAGTGGAAGACCCTCCAGGTGCCGCCTAATTACAGCATTGCCCTCCCTATGGACAAGTTTTATGTTTTCTAGCTCAGAAACATCAAGTCCACCATCAACAAGCTTCTTCTCTCTTTCCTTTTCAGGGACCTCGTTGAACATCCAAAGCTCTGACCCGGGAGCCAAGAGTGCCTCTAAAACCTATTAAACAACAATGATTAAGGTAATATTAGAGGATTATGAAGCTAGACTGATTGATTCAAGTCGCATATTTTTAGGAGATGGATCTATTGTATTAAAGCAGTGATTATTTACCATCACTGCAGCATTCCACACAGGGGTCAAGAGCATAAATCAAGGAATCAGTCAGGTCTACACAAGTAATACACAATGTAGTTTATGCATAATTTAATATCGTATTTTGTAGCTTCTTTAACTTGTATTTGTGGTTTCCCTGCTCACTTCAAACCTCCATTCATCATCTTGACCTCCATTGCAGTCAGAGTATCCTTAAGATTTCAGAATTTAGTTCTCATAAAACAAGGCTTTAGGATATTTTTATAATAGTTCAATGAATCAATTTTTTTTCCTTAAAAAAATCAAACAGGTCCCTAGATTCTGGAAATCGACTCAATAAACCTGTTTACACAATTAAGACAAAATTAGTTGGGAAATATGGCTAACTATTAAGACACCAGCTAGCAGCAGTTTGAAACCCACCGCAGGCTATTGTGGCCAAGACATTGCCACAGAATAGTACCACAGCCAAAGGGTGTGGCCCAGTAACCTGATGACCTTAACAAAACGAATAGCAGCTATTGTTGTCCGTGTTAAGAATATAGAAAGCCACTAAATAAGAGAACTAATCCTTCCAAAATATCAAAAGGATGGTGCATAATAGCAGTGTCACTTGTCAAAAAAAGTAAGGATATGCAAGCAAGGCCATACTATCTCGTATCCAATGAAGAGAATTACCATGATCATATCATCAATATCTCGGCGCCAGCCACAAAATAATATCTTTTCTGGATATTTAGGTGGATCACGTATCCTTGGGCAAAGTCCCTTACATACCTGTACAAAGTACGTAACATAAAAAACACCAGGTAATGTATCACAAGTCACCTACTAATATTATGATTAAGTTAATAAAATCCAAGAAAGTGCGCAACATATACAAGATTCTAAGCACCAAATCAGGATATTTTACAATAAGGCAAATCATAAATGGACATAGTTCAGAAGAGAAGTTATAACGGAAAGATAACCTCTGGAAGAGGACCCGGAGCATAAGTGTCATCATCCTCAGCTATAACAAGGACTTCATCCCCATCTCTCAGAACATAACTATCATCTGGATTGATGATAATCTTCCCCCCATCAGCAGCAACCTTAACTCCACAAGGTATTGCATCAGGAAATGAAATTAATACATCTTTGAAAAAGAGACCATCCAATTCAGGCCACCTTTTGATGTAAAACTCAGCATTCTCAAATCCCAAAATATCCTCCCATATCTAGCCAAGAGAAGGAAGCAAGTGAACAGATGCTAAGTCACACCGTACATGGAAACCAAAATGTAGAGAAAAATGATAAATTCCACAAAGTTTGATACACTATTAAGGACAGTAAAAATGGTACCTAATTTCTGTACCTAGGTAACAGGCTTTATATTACAAGAGAAAATAGTTCGTGCAGAAATTCATCTAGTAAGAGTAAGGATTCATGAGGCATTCGTATGTAACTTAGTAAGCACATTCTAGCTATTTTAAACACTACATACATGAACAAAAGGGGAGCAACACCACTTGAGGGTGGGTGGAAGAAAGCTAGTTAACAAGAATGACAGAATTAGCCCACTAACCTGTGCAAGGCCAGGCTGTAGAGCACACTGAATCATCAAACGCCCAATTACATCATGTGCAACAACTGTTTCAATGAGTTCTCCACCAACAAGTTTCACTAGAGGTTCATTGTCAAGGTCACTCATCTCCACAACAACATGACCCCCTAAGCCCTCCCTTACACCTGTTAGGCTAAGAACAACTCTCAAAGCACGTGCATCACTCTGGAGATGGAGATTTGAGAAAAAAAAAAAAAAACATTGACTGTGAAGAAGTTCCTTGGTAAGAGTTAGACAACATAACAAAGGAGTAATGAGTTATGCAAATAACCTGATCAGCATTTTCATCTGAAGCTAATACAATAATTGCACGTGCCTTAGAAACTGAAACCTGTGGATAATTAATAATTACATTTGAGAACATAGAAACTTTCAGGAGGAAGGTATAGGCAAACAGCTCAAAACTCATTCCCCACGTTATATGATTCAAATAGATTATATAAAAGGCATCCTTTCCCCGGAAAAGCGGAACAAAGATTCAAAGATACCCCATCAAACCTTCTTTAAGTCAGCCAGTATAAGAGGACTGCCACTTCTACAAATCACGGATGTCCCCATGAAATCAAATTCCAGCTTTGCTATATCCATTTCCATTTCCTCCTTTTCTTTTTCTGCAAGCACCACAATAACACCACCACCAACGCTCTTATTTGCTATTGCTAGCTGCTTCAAAAGTGAACCCTGCAATCAAGCATCAATCATCAACATCTATTTCCTTCTTTTAACGAAAATAACTGATGCAATCAGATGTACAGAACTAATACAGATGTACTATCAGATAAAACAAATTCCTCAACATGATAGTCAACATAATATTCCAAGTCAAATATCGAAAACTAAAAGCATTTCATGGGGAACTGACAAGGAGATTACCAATTTGTCACTCCACCCAAGAATGAGAATGTGGTTCTTTTCAATCACTTCACTCTTTCCTTTTCTAAGAGAATCTACCTTTTCTGATATAGCATCTGAAACAAGTCCAAGCATCATAGCAAATATCAGCATACCACCTGAACTAATTGAGACAGAGACAATCCTCTGCCCGGTTCCTTCTGTTTCGGCATGATTTCCTGAGTCAGCTACATAAGTCCAAGAATGCCAGAGTGCTTCAGCAAAGCTACCACCAGTCACAGCATACAAAGCTAAACCACCAAATCCTATAAGAAACAGAGTTGCAAAGAGAAGGGCAAGTAGCTTTGCATAAGGGTATATGGAGAAAAATACATCTACCATATAAGCAACTCTCTTCTTCAATGGTACATCCTCCTTGTTATCCTTTGTTCTCCTCAAGCAATTTATTATTTGAGGAAGATAATCAAGATATTTGTACAACAGAAAAGGCAAAATGAGGATGACCACCACTATATACAAAGCCAGTGTTCTACTGTCAGCATTCAGGATATAAGAAAATGAACCATCGCCTTTTTCCATAGATGTCCTTCTATTGCCGGTACAAAAATCTATTTCACAGCACAGGTGAAGTTTCTCATCCTGCAACCAAAGAAATTAATAGCGAATCTATCCAAAATAAACAAGAAGTTAAACACCATACTAAATTTCTTGAATTACAAGCTTACCTCTAATTTTTTGAGCCTATACTGTAGAAAAGCGGAATAGGGTACAAAAACAATAGAAGTAATAAGGAGCTGCCACAGGAAAGGAAACGAAAGGTTCAGATGACCAGAATGAAGAATTCAAAGAAATGATCACATCTCACAAAAAAGAAAGCAAAAGAGAAGTAAAAGGTCTATAACTTTCTACCAAGCAAGCTCAGTACAAGGGAGAAACATAATAATTCACTCAAAAACAGCTGTGTGGGAAAATCTATAGTGAAGTAGCTGTTATCATACAATGCCAAGAATCTCTAGAAGCATCAACAGTTCACATGTAAGAACACCAAGGGTTCCAGAAAGGGATCTTACTTAACTGTGATAATGGAAAAACAGTAAGCAAATAAGGTAGCTGATTACTTTAGATAGAAAACCCCAATAACTATGACCCACACAATTATTGATACCCTTTAGCAAAACATAACATAGCTAGTTTAGCTGAGAGAATCTAATTGCAAAAGTAGAAAAAAAGAAAACTAATAAATAACTAACTAACCAGATACAAGATCGGAGAGAGTTTGTGGTACTGAGGTCTGGTGAGTTGGGAAGGGGGTGAGGAAGGGGAAGAGGAAGGAGGAGGGGGAGTAGGTGGGGGCGGTGGTGGAAGAATTGAGGGTTTGGGAAGGTTGAGGTTGTGGGTGTTGGAAGGTTTGAAAGATGGTTTTTTTTTCTTGGTGGTGGTGCCAAGAAAAGAAGGGTAGTTCCATTGCTCCTCAGAGTCAGAGACAGAGACAGAAAAATGGGGGGTATGAGTAGTTGCAGAGACAGAGGGTGTGTGCCTGGGATTGGCAATAGTCTTGCTACGCTTCAATGGTGGCTTCCTGTGACTGAGAGTGGAAGGTTCCTCATTGCTCTTTAGCATTCTTAGTGTTCTCCACTTCACTTCACTTCAGCAGAGACAGATATTGGTATACCCTATGTGGGGCTCTGATGCTGACAACTACTGATTTGGGTTGTGTTGGGTCGATGTGGGATCTACAAAGAAAGAAACTTTGTTCTGCTGTTCAAAAGCTCAAACACAAAACCCCTCTCTCTCTCTCTCTCTTTCTCTGACCTCTTTTTAAGAACACTGTTTTTTTCATTCTTTGTTTCATGTTGACGTGGATCTCTATTCTTTTCTGCTTTTTCTCTCAATTATTGTTTTTCACTTGATTCACACTGTTTACATGCATTTCATCTTTAATTGTAGGTACAGAAAAAAAAATTATTTAAAAAAAGTATAAACATTATTCTTTCAATTATGTCCTTAACATAATTAATACAGTGAAAAAAATATTTTCACTAATAGGCAGAAAAAAATATAATAGCACTTCAATGTGTATTGAAATAAAAATAAAATAAAATAAAATA
>Ga0099825_1000449_pt1 | contig 43220 bp, 15 predicted proteins | sample SiratroredBW_FD_76838 | JGI IMG/M metagenome (GOLD analysis project Ga0099825, IMG submission 76838) | Root nodule microbial communities of legume samples collected from California, USA - Siratro red BW | ecosystem: Host-associated > Plants > Roots > Nodule | place: USA: California | collected...
ATATATATATATATATATAAATATAAATATATATATATATATATATATATATATATATATATTATGTGAGAATGTGATGAATTGATTTTAGATTGAATTGTATGAGTTAGTTGAATGCTTGATAACTGATTTATATGTTTGAAATGATGACTCTTTTGATTAGATAAGTGCTTTTGAATGTTATATATGTTGAATTTGGCTTTGGATGCTGTTGTTTTGTTAAGTTATTAAAGTATTGATTGGATAAAGTTTATGAGCTATTGACATTTGCATATCTCACTTAAACATATAATTGATAGCTGGAAAAAGGTTCAAGTGATATCAACTAAATGTTATTGTAGATACTCTTTACTTAAACATCCAACTAGTTATTCAAAAGATAATGGTTAATATTCAAAAATTAAAGTAATAATTTAAGTAAAAGAAGTTATAACACTTCTCTCTCTTCTAAGACTTACTCACAGATTAATTATTATTTTTTTTGTAAAAAAAATCTTATTATCATATCATATGACATTTGATTTACCAAAATAAAATATCATATGTGAATGGAGGCATGCATAGGTTAAATGTAAGTGGTATTGAATGTGCACCAAACATTATTTATGAACACAACACAGCCATTACTGCACTGCAATCCGATACTCCCAAATTCAAATTGCCTGCCACATCCTATTCATTCATAGATTTTCTTAGGTGGAAAAGATTTTTTTTTGGTACAGTTAGGTGTACCGGACTTTATTTCATTTATTGTTTTCTTTTTTCCTTTATCAACGGAAATGGAATAATATTCTTCTTATCAAAGGAGATCGTCTATTTAAAGATGTACTACAAAATTATACTTAAAATAGTCAAGAAATTAACGTTTTCTAACTTGTTGAACGTTTTAGAATGCATAAAAGTTTTTAAAATAATTTTTAAAAAAATAAAACGAACTGTGTAATGCTGCACCTAAATATAACAATATATTTCCTCGCTACAATTTAATTTTGATACACATTGCATGAGAATAGCTTTAGCACCGTCGATAACATAGAAATAACCTTGGATACGAGTTTTTGAATAATATTTAAAAAAATTAAACAATTTCATTATAAGTTTAAATTTCACAAACTATTTAAGTAAATTACGGTGCTGATAAATATTAGCAATTATATGGCGTGAAAATTTTAGAGCAATTATTATAAAAAATTTATTATCTTATCCCACATTATAACCACGTTTCACAAAATCATATCCATATTAAATCTTTATCTCATTACACGCTAAGCACGTATTCATTATATTTAATAAAAATATTTTTACAAATATAGTAAATTACATGAAATAACGTATTAGAAAAACATTATAAACTTTGAAAAATAACATTAAACATTCTCTTCAAAATAGAAGACTACCATCTTAGCACGGTGTAAGTTGAGTATAATTCCTTTAAAAGATGCTTTTCTAATTACAATTTTATTTGAGTGAAATTTATTTCTTCACTTAAAAAGATACGATACAACACTTTTGCCTAATAATTGAGTTGTCACTTGAGAGACATTTCTTAATTAAAAATAATAAAATATTTCTTTCAAGTCTTATTTGAGTAAAAGATTCTTCATTAAGTAATATTTTTTTTTTTGAAACTCTTTCTTAAATATTATTAAAGTGAAAGTTACTCATTTGAAAAAAAAAAAACACATAAATTTTCTACGTCAAACTTAAAATTTGGATAAATAATAACTTTCAATTTCTCAAACCATAATAATAACTCTATATAGTTCAATACATTACTTTCATAACCAAGTTAAAGTAAAAAATTTAACTATTGACATAAGTTTCATAATAAAAGGCTCAACCTAACTCGGTTTTATATTTATAATGAAAATGTATAACAACAATCCAACATGAATTTACACAATTATGAATATTATATCTCATAAAATTATAACCCTCTAAGTACTAAAATCAAAGCTTATTAAGAAAATTCGAAACAGTGTCTTAACGCATCAATTAAAGATTAAAACTTCTCACTCAACAATAAAAATACTTTTGAGATTTATAATGTTGGTAAAACAACACAAAATAAAATATTCACTTATAAATGAAAATTTAGCAAAAAATTAATTTCCTTAGTTTTCTTTGCCCTGTGAGGAACTATAATTTGAAGAAAAGGAGGAATCAATAACACAAAAAGTCTCTTTATCACTTTAAAGGTTCAAATCCTAACTAATAAAAATTCCTCGATTAAGGTAAACTCACAAAATCCTTTTCCCCAAATTTGAAACGCATGCATGACTCACTTAAAGAAAGAAATAGAAAATGAAAAAATAAGGAAGCAGAAAGAACTTACTAAAGGAAACACTTAACTTTTAATGCTTTACACTGTGTCTTAGCTAAAGTGGAGATCAAATTTCATACGCCAATGGAAAAGAAGACTTTTAAAGTTTTGGAGTTGGACAAAAAGAAGATTCGAGGAGGAGAATGAAGAAATTGTTGAATTGTGAAAGCAAAAAATAAAAAATAAAAAAAATTATTGGTATATATTGATTGAGAAAAGAGAGAATGAAGGAGAGTAGAAGAGAGGCGCGTGGGCGGAGGGATGAAGCCACTGTTGATGCGCACGCGAGCGTACCATAAAAACATGATAACATGATCATTAATACCTTTAGACCATCTATCACATCCCTCCGATTCACATTTTATTTCCCTTTTCTCTCTTCGATTATTTTTATCCTATTTTACTATTTTTTTTTATCAACACTTCATTATAAATAAAAATAATAATGAGGTTTTGTTACAGATAGATCGAAGAAGGTGATGGTTGTGACCTGTGATGGAAGTAGATCTTCTTAGGATCGGGGACCCCACACACTGTGAGTTGTGAATTGCAATTTCATATGCAGGCGGGGACCTCGTACTACCTCTCCCTTATCTCTACAGTTAATCAAATCTTTTTATTTCACTCTTTATCACTAATCATCATCATTAACGCTTAACACATCCTTTCTTAATCTCAACATTCCCTTAATCATTCTTAGCTCCTCCTATTTTCAGTTTTACTCATTGCATGTACTTTTCATAAATTATATCCAAAGGACACCATCCCATCCTATTTCCAGATCCTGTACTTTCATGCTTCCCATTTTTCTTCATAATTCCATAATCAACCTTTCTTCTGTTAAAGATGGTTTGTTGATTGAATTACATACAAAATATTCAAATTTATTCACATATTCTTGTATTAAAAGATTGTCACAGTACACAATTTACACGTCAGGGGCAGAAAAGGAATTCTCCTAATACTAGTTGTGTATCGAAGCCTACAAATAATTTAAATCTTAAACTCTAAAGTTTATAAATAACAGAAATAATCGCGAACCCCCCTTGATATTTTTAATATTTTTATTTAAAAAAAAAATATTAGGGATTCCTGTTATTTATAATTAACGAAGATGCAATTGTTTCGTATTATTTACTCGTATATAAGGTAAGAATGGTGTCCTGCGCATGTATGGGAAAATGAAATTAGTCTATACTACCTTACAATCAATTTTTATTTTTTTTATAATTTTACATAAAGATTGAATAATTTAAAATTAAAATTAATTTGAATATATTACTTTTGTTATCCAAAATCATTGATCTACCGTTTTAAGAATTCATAAAATATTTACAATTTATATATTCTCTCTATTAAAAAATCAACTCCTAGAGATTTTCTCACTGTCTATCATATTCTTTCTGCAATATATTCATACATGCAAACAAAACTTAAAATCAAAATCTACAAAACTAGAAACTTAGGGTTGATTTGTTTCTCAAAACAGAAAAGTAGGGATAGACTGAAAGTGGAAAAATTAAAAAACGCACGAGATAATAGTCCGCATTTAGTCTTTACACGTACATACGAATATTTGTAAAGAAAATTATCATATAATCGATTAAAGGTAAAAACATAATCGTTTATATAAGTAATAAAATATTTATAACATAATTAATATAATTGATTACATTATAAATATTTTATTATATGTCTATATAATTTATATTAATTTATTTTTAATATGATTTATGATAATTAGTATGTTATTAATATTTATGTTTTTTATAAAAATAAATTATTAAAATATGAAATAAAATAAAATAATTCAAATTTTAATTTTAATATTTTATAATAATTTTTATTTAAATTTAAAATTTATTTTAACATATATATATATATATATATATATATATATATAAACTTTTTGACATGAAATTATTTAAAAAAGTTATTTTACAAATCACTTTTAAAAAATTTCTTCTATTATATAAATCAAATTACTTTTTTTCTCTTTAATTTTATTTTATTTTTAATTCAAATAACTTAAAAAAAAAAATCAACTGTAATCTGGAGTTACTTGTGTAAGATCGGAGTAGATAACTGACACACTCTGGCACACAGTTTAGTTTTGACACACTGTTTTTTCCTCTCACATGTTCTTTTCTCTTCTCAAATTGGTTCTTGTTTGTTAGATTTGTATAGGTTCATATTTTGTTTCACTATGGCTGTGGGACCTTCTTCTAGGTTATTCTTAGTTACTGTGTTTAATCTAATATGTATTCATTTTTAAAAAGTAAATATATTATATAAAATAAACAAAATTTGGAAAAATATTTACATCAATTGTAAAGTTCTCTATTACTTTACCTGCTATATTACGTGTACACAATTTTTTTAACATACAACCTAAAATTATTACAAAATATCAAAATATGAGCAAGATGTCAAATTTCCTTGAAACCTAGTGAAATTAAAATACAATAAAAAAATGTTATGATTATGTGTTTGAGTCGAAGTTATTTCACCCCTGTTGAATACTTAAAGAATTCTTTCCATAAGCCTGAAAAATTATAAATATTAAAATAGTTACTCAAAATGATAAAAAGGTATAAAATTAGTTACCATCACATCTTAATAATTGAAACTGCATATTAAATTAAAACAAATAACATCTTTTTTAATATACCTTATATTTTTCTCATCAGCTGATTGAATTATTTATTTAAATTTATACATCATTGTAATTCATGAACTAAAGTATTGAAGCTGTACAAGAGGGTCAATACTTGGATTCCATAAATTATGTCTTATGCAACATCTCGAAAAAAGTTTATACTATGTATGATATTTCAAAATATTAATTGTAAATATATACTATATTTGTAAAATATATTCATTCACAAAATAAATTTTAAAATAGACTTTTAAAACATTTTAGTACCTGTATCCTTATTTATTCATGCATATAATACTATCCTAACATTTCACACATAAAAAAAACATATGAAAATAAAATTTTAATAAGTAAAATAAACAATTAAAATTTATAATTGATGTATAAACATGAATATACTAAGTTTATATATCAATTGCTCAAATTTAGTTTCACTTCAAGATCAATATCAACAACATACACTCATATTAAGTATGCTTGACTAGCAACTAAAATATAATCCATTATCCAAAACTTAGATTATCAGGTAGTAAATCTAAGAGAAAGGATAAGGTAAGTTCAACCATCAAATACTGTAGTGTCTACCAATAATCTTGATGTGTATGGACTGCCTCATCAACTTCTTTCCATATAATACCCTACTCTACATGACTTACATCATCACTTATCTCTCTTAAAATATAGGTGTCAATATTTAACACAATTTAAGTCACAACTCATACATTATTCCAAATGTATAATTTCAATTTCATACTCATCCCATTATCAAGTCAATACAAATGATTTAGAAATTTAACACTCCACAACATTCAAAAACCTTTTTAACATCAAAACAAACAATCAAATAGCCTTTTTAACATATTTACACAACAAAAATCAAACAATTTCATCCAATAACATCATTGTAAAGGAAATTGAAATTTCGAGACCATGTCCCATTTACATCAAAGTCTTTTAATCTAGAATATTATAGAAAGATTAAAACTAACTTCTCTTACATAAAAAGCTCAATATCAATATAAATTCAAAGTCAAAAAGTGATATAACTTCAAAATCTAAAGATCTAGAACAAGTCATCAAAACATAACAAAAATTTCACATATAATATAATAAGTTGAAAGAAATACTTTTCTTAATTTATACCTCAAAGACTGATGACCAAAACCTAAAAAAAAAAAGTCTTTAAAATAAATAAAAGCTTATTATATTTGCAAATCTGATTAGATAAAAATATTATTAAATTCTAAACTCAACCGATAAATAGTATTATTAGATTTTAAAATAGATAATGAATAAAAAAGAAAAAAGTTGAAAGAGGAGAGTTAACAAAAAAATAAATAAAAATGAAAGAGGAGTTAACATCTTACACCAAAATAATACATTTTCAATCTGTTAATCATAAAGTTCATATTTTCTAAATAAAAAAAGAACTTTTAAGTTATAAATGAGCCAACCATAACTAAGTGAAAATAATAGATATTTTCTATAAATAGTAAAAATATCACATCAAACTTCTTCAGTTTTAGAAGTTATAGATAGATTCCCTATTGAACTTTTTTGTGATCTTTAATACTTTAATGCAAAGTGGTCTTGTTACGTGACGTATTCCGTTACATGTTATGTTTAATTCAATGTTTTTATTATGACCTTTTGAATGTTACGTGCAAAATTATATCTAATTCAATGTTTTTATTATGCTCATTTGAATGCAAAATTAAAGGTTCACATGAAAAAAAGGAGAATTTGTGGATCTTGCTACCAAGTAATAACCAGAGATGGTAAAAAAAAAAACATACTCTCTATATTTATGGAAATTCATCTTACAAATATCCGATGGAATAACAAAATAAGTAATGAAATAAATTTTTTTAGATAGAAAGGATAACATATAGGTACTATATATTGTTTGGGATATTGAAGAAAAAGGTCACGAGAATATAATGTAGAGACACAGATTGACGTTGCCATTGTTGTCTTCGCAATACATAATTATATTAACAAGCATTCACAAGATGACATGTTGGTCACTGTGTTTGAGCAGCATTTAAATCACACACCCCATAGTGAGTTTTCTAATATTATTGTTTTGTCATCCAAATTAGTGAAAATCTGTAGAAAAAAAATCAATTAAACCGAAAAAGTGGTGCTTTGTTATGGGGTTCTAGGCAATGAGTTTATTTTATTTATTACTTTGAAATTACATAATACAATCTAATTAAGATTATTTTTATTTGAATCGATTATCAATCTGCTTTTACATTTTATATGTTTCTTTTTCTACATTTTGTCCCACGTAATGTGATCAGTTTAAGGAAAATTATAGCGGATTGGTATTCTTGAATTCTGGTTTATCTCGTGTAAGATAGATTAAATAGTGAGTTAAAAAGTATTTAGTTTTTAGTTTATTTTAAGATTATACTTATAATATTAAGTGAACTTATAAATAAATTTTCTCATATAATCTGTTTTTGTGAACAATAAATTTAGAGATTAGATTGTCGAAATACTTAAACATCTAAAAAAAATCAAATTTAACTTCTATAAATTAAATTAGCATTTTCACAAATAAATTTAATGTCCACAATTAAGAATACTTGTATTATAATATGAAAAAAATATGTTCTATTCACTGGTATAATAATAATGGTTTATAATGTTAACTAATTCATATTATTGTTTGATTGGTATACTTTTATTAATGAATATATTATTAATTAATTTATAAATGTTGTTTCATTGGTGGTAATATTTAAAGTCTCATTCTGTTTCTTAAAAACTTGAACAAATCATGATAAAGGAGAAATATAAAACACAGACACATTGTTAGCAGATGCAAGAACAAATTATGATAAATTATGTACACCAGATAACACGAGAGGTTTAAAGCTCTCACAGTAAACCATTATAATCTTATATCTATATATAAATCAATAACTACGATAATACCACATAAACTTTATGATAATAATATAATAATAATTATTTTTGTTATATTTATTATTATAATTATGATTTTTGTGATTAATAATAAAATTATTAATAATAATAATAATACTAATATTAATATAACTTTCAATATTTACAATAATAATAATATCACGAATATAAATAATAATATTGATATTAATAATTTTAATAGTAATCATAATATTAATCGATCGATAATATAAAAAATTATATAAAATTATAAACCCTAAAATCTGTAAATACTAAATTTAAATTTGTATTTATATTTATACTCGTACGTAAAATTAATAGGCATTAGTTTTTTTGTAATAATATACATAAATATATATCTCTTTTTATTAACAATTTAAGTTAATTGACACATTAACATATTTTTTACACTTCATATTTTGTTAATCTAACTTATTTATAATAATTTGATACATATTTTATTATAATTGTCAATGTTTTATTTATTCAGAATAATTTTTATATATTTTATAATAATAGACCATATTAAGTGATGTTTGATTATGTTTAAGTTAATTATATATTTTTTAGAAAAATTGGATGATCATTTATAAATTATGGTTAATAAATAAATTATAGTTTGATGAAGGTTTGGGGTAGCTATAAAACTAAATCAATATGAAAAAAGTACACTAAAAACGACAAATATTATGACTTTAACTATTATCACGTCCCATTAATAGTAATTGAAAAATACTTCTAACTTTAAAAAATAAAACATACGACATTGAAGTCATAGCTATTATTGCATAATCTACATTTGATAACAAATCATCTTTAAAAATCTAGGTGACAACGATTGTCGTCTGTCACTAGAAAAACTTTATTTTCAATACAGTTAAAAAGAACCATTGTTAAAGGAATTTGTTAACTATTTATAAAACTTTTTCAGTGGTGATTACTTCGTAAGAATATACTTTTATCATTTAATCATACTTAAATTTTTTTAACACAAGCAAAGCACTTTAATTCTGCTGCCTGAATAAGTGTGGGGCTCTGTAAATTATAAAAAGGAAAAGAGGAAAGTTTAAGAACCATTTATTTCTATAAAAAAATGGATTCGGAATAACCTTTCCATAAAATATTGTTAGTTGCAGGAGCTCTCATCATAGGTTGTTTCTTTCGGCGATAGCTTTCGTGATAGACTTCTTAAGCGTTTCAAAAACCAATAAATATAATTTTACATATGGAATAAATCGCAAAGTTACTGAGGTAGTTAGTTATTATTTTTTTTATCATAAATGTGTCTTTTTAATTAGGATGAAAACCCAAAAGTGAACAAATTTTTTAGAACTCTTTCACTTTATCCTTATACTTAAACAGATTTGATATAATATGTCACGATTTCAATCTTAATTTAGTTGGATCACGATATGATGTTCATAATTTGGTTTTAAAATTTAGATTAAGTAATTGAATTATTAATATATTATAAATCGATCTAATTAATTCAATAGATAAATATAAATATTTAAAAAATTTAAATAATTTTAAAATTTTTATAAAAGTTGGATAAGACTTTTCAATAATTTATAAATATATAAATTTTATCTTATAAATAGGTTTTGAATTGTTGAATTAAACTTAAAATTTATATATCTTGATGTGAGAGATGTGTGGTGAAGATTTTATATAAACTAAAAATAAAACGTTATAAGTTAGTTTGATAAAATTAAATTAAACTTAAATTTTACTTTTCAAGTTAGATTAAAATTTTGGGAAAAATGTTTAGTTACAAAATGTAAGAGTTCAACAATCACTTTTTAAGTATTTTGATTTTTTCACTTCATATAAATGAGTTATTTTTCATTCTTATCATTTCAAAAAAAAAAAAATTCAAAAGAGATTATCCTCCTAAGAAGGCAACCAAATCGACAAAGATACTCAAATATTCTAGTTTAAGGATGCTAAACTTTTTGAATCACAACAATACATAATTGATAATAAAAATTAATATTGCTCCGAAACTAAATTAATATTTTAACGTGACAATGTGAGTACATCAACACACAATTAAATACACTCAACGAGACAAAAGAAGTTGCAAAACTAGAATCCCAACAAAAACTCAGAATAAAACGTAACCAAAACGATAGAATTTGGTTTCGGTAAGGTGGCCACGTGAGCATTCAACAACACATGCGGGTATATCTTAATTTCTTACAAGTATTTGATAAGTTTGAAACACTACCAAATCTTGAGGTGGTCCATATTCTTTTGTTTTATATTTCCCATTCTTTGATCCTTTCGACCTCATTATCAATAACCCGAGTATCTAAGTCTACCATAATCTTCATAATCTCATGCTAACATTAAAAAATATTTTCTATACGGTGGACAAAAGAACAAAGCTGTGAATCGGAAGCACTAAGAAGCCAATTGAGAGAGAGGAGCGAATCAGCTGGTAATCTTTGAAATCTGCATGTGTGAGTGTGTGTATATATATTAATTGGGTACGCAAGAAAGAGTTGAAGATGATTGATTCTTGGAAGCAACTTGGCATCGATGAGGAAAGAGACATGGTAGCTTGGATATTAGTGTGGTCCGCGGTAGTAATGATGGTGTTTGTGAAAACGTTATAAAGAAACATTATTGCTTGTTACATTGCGTGCTCAAGTCGGTATTACAAATTGGAACAGAACAAGACCTACCTTACCTTTCTTTAGGGCCAGGCCCTTCAAATCCTTTAAAATTAACAATTCTTTATAATTTTTAACTCATGTAAAATTTTTGTAAGCTTGAAATGTATCAGTGAGTATTACTAGAATGAAAGAGTAATAATAGAAAAGTTATGTATGATGATGCATTTAAATTTTGTTGTTAAATTTGGAGTGTGAGGTTGAAGAGAGGTTGATGTAATAATGCAAAAGAAGCAATAAAAAGTGTTTTGAAGGGTACAGTACGACTTTGCTTATTTTGGTGTCCAAAACCCAAAAGCAGAATGGCAGGTCTAACCGTATCAGATTCTCTGCGACTGTGCTTAAATTTGTCGTTGCCATAGTGGCCTAATGGAATAGGGTGCCACTTTCAATATCTTTAAACAACTGTACTTTTGCATTCACCCTGTATTAATCAATTAATGGTCTTTTTAGCTAAATCTATCATTGACTTAGTCAAATTCAATTTCGTAAGTGCATTCTAAATTACAAGTATCTGTGTGCTAACTTCAGTCTCAGCGACTGATAATGACTGATTTGAGGATACCATACATTCCTAATAATGGAAGAAATGAACATATTGATTGAGCCTTATCATAAAATTATAAAAAATACTTATGCAATTAATCAATTAAGTAAAAGTTTATATAGTCGAATATAAAAGAATAAATTAACATGTGAAAAAAATCTTTTAATAGAGATAAAAATATCTTTATTCACGAATTTTCTAAAAATAAATGAGATTTTCAATTTCAAATCTAACCATCTAAAATAAATTATTGTAAATGATAAAATTCTAGTAAAAATTTCATCTTTATTTTCTTGACACAATAAACTTAATCATATAATCTGAAGGAGACTTTTAAGAAATCAACATCCAATATTTTCATAATAATGAGACATTTTAATGAGTAATGGTAGTAAGTAACTCAATCGCATTTCTTCATTATCGATCCCTCAGTTCCCTTTAAATGTCAAATTATTTAGATAAATAAAAAATATAATAAATTTACTTTTTCTAACACTGCAATAAAAGTGTGTATATATATATATATATATATATATATATATATTATAAACTAATTAAATACTAAATACAAAATAAAGATATAATTGACAAAAAAGTAATTTAATATTGCTTTAAACTTTGAAAACAGTAGTTAAATAAAAACTATTTTTTTCAAGAAACCGACTGTTAAAAAAGAAATAGTGAGAATAATTAAAATTCGATAAAATTAGAAAATCATAAAAACCATTAAATAAAATGTGAAACAAATACATTAATGTAATTTATAATAAATACGTTAAGAGTGTATACGAAGTATCTTGCTAGCATTTATCAACTTATTTTACAGCTTACACGGCACAATCCAGTCAAACACAACGCTTCAAAAAATTGAATAAAATATATCTTGATTAGTTGCTTATTTGACTCTATTTCTTCATGCTCTTTTTAATCTCAAGAAGTATATACAGGATTTTCCAATGTGTTCATTAGGTAAGCATTTTATAGAAACTAAGTATGAACATAGCCAGCTAGTTTTGTTTGTAAGGCATTTGTACAATTTTTACATTCAGAGTTGGCCCTGTTGGCATCTATACATAATTACAATTTTCTCAAGTGAAATGTTTGCTCAAACAGCAGCATGGCAGAACAGCTGATAACATTGAGATTGAAGGGGTAAACTAGCGGCCAGTGGGCAAGTTAGCACCTTCTCTGAAAAGGATGTTAGCCACCGAAGATGTCCATGCAGATGTAGGGCTGCTACCATTCTGGCTATCTGTATAATGACTTTCATTCTCTATAGCATTCACTTTCATGTTCCTGCCAATTTTCTTTCCTATTGACATCCCTAGTTTAACAGTACTAATAAGACCAAATGCAATTAGAACAGGTCTAACTGCCCAGTGGTGATCCTCTACATGTTGATATTTGTCTATCATATTTGGACAATTCTTAAAATTAACCACATCAACCTCAGAGGGATCAGCCAAAAAAGTGCTTGGTGCATTCCAGATGTTCAACATGCCTGGGAACTTGACAACTAGACATCCATTTGGTAGGATCCAAGAAATCTTACCAGTAGCCCAGGCACCACTCCTTCTACGCAACCATTCAAACCGGGGACTTAGAACATTGGGTTTCAGCCTAATGAATTGCCCCACACAGTAAGGCTCTGCCATTTCAAGTTCTGAACAGTTTCCTTTCCAAAGAGATTGCAGGCCTATAAATCCAACACTCACTCTTCCATCACGATTGATAGAATGAAGAATACCCACTGGCGAGTGTTTATCATCTTCTTCCTTAATGCGCACCCAATCCCCAGCTCCTAAACCATTGGTGACTCGTTCAAGAGTTGACGCATGAATCCTTACAGGGTCATGAACTCCATGGAGCCTCACTAAAACAAATCCATGATCTGCATTACCAACAACATTACCTTCTGGGACCTCCATGTTCTGTGAATTGCATGAATTGGAAGGCTTTCTAGAGCGCACTGTATCACCCACCTGAAGATGATCCTTTGAGAGGGACCACTGTGTGTAGCCAGTGCTACTTGATTTTGCTATAGTTTTGGGAATTCCAAGGTATCTCCATCCTCCATCATTGACTACTGCATTCAGTGAGCTGCAAGGAAGGCGGAACAGTTAAAAATAAAGTACTCTATTCGATACCGGACCTTATTTTCTTCGTGAATATAAATAGAATTCCACTGAAATAGTCATGCTTGGTCAAAAACAAATAGCAGGCTTTTCTCAAACATTATTGTTTTAATACTTCCTGGAACAAAAAATTATCTCAGATTCTTTCAAAACACAAGTGTCGAACACTTTAATTCTCAACTAATTCACTGTCTATTAAATGTTCAAAGTTCACAATCAAGCTTTGCAAGATTCAAGTTACAATGAGTGGACTTGCTAACTAAAATGAGTAACAAAATCACCAGCTAGATGATATGCACCACATGCTTTGTCTTGGTGCCTTTTCAACTAAACTAAATGTTTCACCATGTTATGCAGTCATGTACATTCGTAAATTATAATTGATTGATCTAAACAATATTATGTTTATTCAGACAATGTACTGCACGACACTAAACCATCAACAAATGTAATTTTTAGAACTGGAAAGGAAAACCTGAGTGTTGTAAGCTCTGTTTAAGCTATTTCTCTAGTTGTTGTGGCACTAAACACCCCCTTAATGCTGCAATTGAGGAAGCTGAAAGAAGCCACATCTAAAGTGGATCAAGGGTGACTTCAGGTTTCTTATCAACACTCCTACTCATGCCCAGGACTACAGACCTGGAGCATGTCAAATGCAGGGTGGCTCAACTGGATCTAAACAGGTTTTGATATCATCTTAGAAAATGGACTTAAATCCCAACTTCAATGACAATTTTCCAAAATATGAATGTAAAGAAAGGTTAGGACAAAATACGTGTGACCCAAAATAAATGTAACTTAGAATACCATACTAGGCTATATGTATAAAAATAGGCCACCTAATCATAGAAACTTCCTTGAAACATTGAAACTAAAATACCTTCTAAAGACGGACAGAATATCTGCCATTGAAGGGCGATTCCTCAAATCATATTCAAAGCAGCCACTGAGGACATTTTCAACTGAAGATGGAAGGCCAGCAGGAATCTGGGGTTTTTTATAATTTTCAACAACCGATAAATATACTTCACCAACAGGACACCCATACCAAGGTTGATTACCAATCAACATTTCCACAATAGTGCATCCAAATCCCCATGAATCTGTTTCAAAAGATACAGGGCCTCTGACTTCCGGTTGCCACTGTTCTGGAGCCATGTAATTTGGAGTACCAAGCCTATTGGCGATATCTGAGCTTAGGAATGAGGAACCAAAGAGAAGATTTGGAATGCCAACATCTCCCAGTATTGCTTGATCAGTATCATTGAGAAGCACGTTGGATGGTTTAAGGTTTAGAACTAGGATTCCTTTTGAGTGAAGTTCCATAATACCTTGAGCCAGATCGACACCATACCTGAAGCCCATACCACACCCTTAGTATTGACCAGTAGTTTTCCCCCTCCACCATGTGCTATGAGATAAACATGTAAACATATTTTAACAAACACACCAAAATCACATTACCTAAGAACATCATGCAATGAAATCCTTCCCTCTCTTAGTCTAGCCATCTTATCACCAACTGATCCCTCATAAAAATTCATGATAATGCATATCTGTGAGCATAAACAAATATATTAGCTATATAGCAAACTCTCACAAAAGAAGTTAAAGATCTCCCATATAGTGAATAAAATGCATAATCCATGTCTAACCCTTCCATTCAAAATTGAAATCCCAAGTAGCCAGCACACTCTAGCCGCCCCTTGGCACTGAAAATATAATTCACAAAATTTCTCTAATGCAGTCTTCATATGCTCCTCTCTGATAGGAGGTAACATCTTGACAGCAACTTCGCGATACTCATCATAATCTTCGGTTGATCGATGATGAGTTGCTAACCAAACATCGCCAAAGGGTCCCCGACCAATTCTGTGTCTGAGTTTTAACCTTTCCGGTTCAATCCATGGGTCTGTGCTGCTGGATGAGGCTTTGACAGTTCTAAGGTTCTCAGGATCACCAACCAAGAGTTCAAAATCAAAAGGAACTGGTGGAGTAGCAATATCTTGTTGCATCCTTCAACCTGATGTAGTAACATTCATAAATAGTTCAGCGAAATGCAAAAAGCACGACACAAAATAAAAGAAGAAGAATCCAACAAATTATCACGAATCAAGGATCGCCAAGCATCCCATGATATTTTTTCATCACCAGAGTAAAAAGTAAAAATTTGACTAAAAAGTCATACCCAAATCCATCCCTGATAAGTCTGAGAGAGTTTGACCCTTAAAAGGGGTGAGACATCAATCCATGAAAAACATAAAATATCAAAAACCCACATAATCCATAAAAATCACAAACACGAGTGGTACATGTTCTTTCACTTCTCAGCAGGAAGAGAACAAATATGACAGGCATTAGTGATTCTAGGAATTAAAACAACTTCTATATTTTTAAGTCCGAATATATCTTCCTCCAAAATTGTCGTGAACCAAACCGAGTCACTACTCAAAATTATACAACTTAGTATTCATTAGGATCATTTCCCTTTGCTGAACCTCAAAGTTTCAATCTTGCGGCAACTAAAGCCAGAGTCAACCCTCAAAAACTCTACTTGAAAAGAACTGAGGAAGTCTCCTAAACACAACTCCCACTTAGAATACAAAAGTAGCGGTTCAGTCACTGATACCACCAACCACGCTAACACATGCACACATTAAACTACTTTTCGCCTTCTCAGAACTAAAGAACAATAGTACAACAAGCAAGTGAATATATGTATGAAAAATATAAATTTCGAAATATGAAAAACAAGCAGAAGTCAGAAACATGAAAATCAGAAACAAAAAAGGTACCAAATTCACTGCGCACGTACTCAGAAGAAGAAAGAAATAGGCTTTAGAGCACTGGGAAACCAACGGCTTCGTAAGCAGAGAAAATTGTTAGGTTTACACAAATTCAATGAAAAAGAAGAGAAACCAGAACTAAACTAAGTCATGGGCTTGTGTTATTTGGATGAAAATAATAATTACGAAAGCTAAGGGCAAGAATGACATTTCAGCAGGTGACGTGATGTGGTGATTATTGTTTACAGATATTTGATAAGACTAAAGTTTAGGTAAAATAATTATTGATATTGTATTGTTATTCAATCATAAACCGTAGGATAGTTTTATAATAATGATGTTAAAAATTAATATTTATTATATTATTTAACTAATAGTGTATACTTTGTTGTTGTAGGAATATGATTTAATACGCCCTGCCCGAGTTTAACGCCACATCGACATGTATCATTGACATTATCTACAACTACAAGAAGAACAAAAAAGGTGGAAAACTGCTACAAACAGAAAAAAGGTTGGAATAAGTAATTGTCGTAATTAGTATTTTAGAATGTGATATGTGTTCATTTGAGTGGGGCTATAAAATGATGAGTAAATTCAAATATCACTTTTAATTCATATATGACTCCAACATTTTGCTCATATGTCTTGCAAGAATCTGTAATCAATTTGTTATTTTTTCAGTTTCATTTTGTGTAAATAGGTTGTGAGGTTAGTCTCAGTTCAATAGTTTTTGTAAAATAGGAGTTTTGACTAGGATCTTGTTTCTGAATGTTTTAACAAATAGAGTGATTACATCATTTGTGAACGTAAATTTATTTTAAGAAAACGAAAGCATAGTGCCATAATGCGTAAAGGAACTTTCACCAAAAAAAAAATAAAATTCCATAAAGGATTAAAATAGTAACACAAAATCAATATTATTTTTGTTACCTGCAGTAGGATTGTGTTAATTTTATAGATAGTTGACTTTTAAGGACATTCTTTTGAACTCATATCATAGGTCCTCTTCTTGGGTACACTTTCTTTATTGTACAGAGTGCTAGTCATGATTTTATCGTTCAAATAGGTTCCTCTCGTATGTTTAATTATATTATATGATATTATTTATAATTATTTTATTTTATCCACCAAAATGCTTTAGGTAGTTATGATTTTAATTTTTTATTAATTCGAACTCTTATATTTTTTATTTAAAAATAATAATTTTCATTAAATTATAAGTTTTGGTTATTTTTCATGCTGTATATTCTACTATTGATTTTATATCATATTTTAAAATATTATCTACCAAATTTAAAACAAAACAAAGTAAAAATAACATATACCAGGTAATTATGATGCTTTCATTGGGTTGCATTCTGTTATATGACTATCAAAACTTGGAAGTTTGATATTTCATGCACATTGATTGGGCTTGTAAATTGAGGTATGGTTGCCATATCCAAATTAAGTTAAAAACTATAGGGGTTGGAATTTATCTGGAGATTGATCACTAGAATTTAGAATAATTCTAATTCCTTATTTTTCCTTGAGTCCTTGAAAAATATTGGTTTCATGTATGGGCTGAACCATCAATTCCGGGACATCCCATCCAGTAGTGCAAAACTGATTAACAACAAAGTCCAAAAATTATGTTTAAAGAGCTTAAAAAGGAGGTTTTAGAAAAAGTTCCCTGGATCAATTTGTGGTTGACTTATTTTTTAGTGCAAATCTTAAAACAGAACTCAGTAGACATTTGATCTGGATTTTAAAAAAATAGTATATATTTCTTTTTCATTTCTCTCACCATGCAATCAATCTTGTTAATTTGAAAGTTTACCTAGATGGTAAAACTTCTATAAACTTTATAGTGTGTACTTGTAAACTTATGAGTTTACACTGTAGAAAAAATAATATTGAAAGTTATAATATATAGGTTTTACAAAATGTTATTAATAGAAAAATAATTGAACGTTTCAATTTCACAATAAAACAAGGTAGCAATGTACAATAATAAAGTATAATAATTCATTAGTATTAAACAGGATCAAACTACATAAATAACCAAATTATTATACAAATACTCAAACATGAGTTATTTAAGTGGAAGTATTTAAAAAATCTTTTCTAAAAATAATTTCTGTGATAACAAAACATGGTCATTGTAGGGTCAATGTGAACAAAAAAGCATATTTTTTCATTTCTTGATTTGAGAGTGTACCTACCTTTACATAAATTTGAAGCTATTGCTTTTATTTCTTGATGATTCGAGACTTTATGTACCCTTACATCAATTTATTAAACTAGCACAATTTATTAAAAAAAATTATACCTTTATCTTGTGTCTATTTAGAATGTTATAGGAGTTAACTAAAAAATTTGACATCCATGCATGTAATGATTTCTTAACAGGTAACCAAACATCAAATAAAACTTTGTGGTGATAAACGTATATATAGTCGAGTTAAAAGATCAATCACAGCAGTGAAGCATTATCAGTAAGAAGTTATCCATTTGGAAATAAGGTTAGAAAATTTTTAATACGTTCCTTTTTTCTGGCAATGGCTGGCGTGGGATTTGAATCCTCTGACGTACCTATTGAAAAGATAAATATATTAAAATTACTACAGTGATTGGTTTTAAGGTGCATTAATTAACTATATTTTCCTTCTCTTGTTCTTTCTCCCCTCTCTAACATGACCTTTCCTGTTATTCTGTTAAATTTCCGTTGGCATAGGCATCGCTTAATCTGACCTCTGATAAGAAAATCAGAAAGCCAAATGCTTTTGACTGCACTCTGCGGCTCGCATTGACTGAGCAATCCCTTAGGCCACATTGATTTTAATATTAGTAATGCTTTGTGAGGAAACAATCAAAGTATAGAACGAATTTACATGATACTTCCCAACGAGCCACTTACAATAATCAAATGTTCTGCAGAATCTCCAGCAGCCTTTCAGAAACACACATGTCACGTCTTTCATTCTTCGTCACAAAGCAAATACATCAACACATTCCAAAAACAAAATTATAACTCAATGTCTCATGAAATATCGATCCTGATAGCCTGTTCCTGTTGCTTTGCCCAAAAAATATTAACATACAACGGGAAGAGATGCACATAGCTGCATGGTTTTAAACCGTGGTTCCCAACCACAATTGCAGCTGTAATATAAAGGTTTTTCAACTCACTGCAAGTGCAATCACGGGTGCATTTTCTCACAATATAAAGAATTGTCACAAATTGCAACCACATTTAGAACCATGCATAGCTCGGGTGGGGACTTTACCTACGTTTTCTATAACTTTTAGAGTAAGGGGGAGCGGGGGTCGCAGGGGTTGCAATTCATACGTGAATTTCGGATTTTACATTGAACAGTGTAGCGATTAAACAAGAGGCACATCCATAGGGGAAAAAGTAGAAACTATCAATTCTTCTTTGGTGAGGGGGAGGGGGGGATTGAAATGAAAATTACATACATATATTAAGCAATGGGAAGAACCTTTTTAACAATCTCCTGGCTAAGATCTGCAATCTGGGAATCAAGAGACTTGATGGTTTCTTCCTTTTGCCTCTCCAAGTTAGCCAGAGCCTCCTGCAGCTCAGCCTCCACTTTCTTCCTTCCCTCCGCGATCTTTTCCTCAACCTCAGCCTGCGTCTCTTTCTTCATCGCATTCAGCGCCGCCGCTATCTCCGCCCGAGCAGCAGCCATCACGGCATTCGCCTTCTCCTCCAACTGCTTCACCTCCTCCGACGTGTCTTTCACGCTGCCCAGCTTCTCCCTGATCATCGCGTCCCTCTCGTCCATGAATTTCCCAAGTGGGGTGAACCATATCTTGTCCAGCGCAACCATCAGCAACAGAACCTCCACCATTATGATGGGCAGGGTCAGGTTGAAGTCGAATAGTGCAGCTTTCTCTATTTCGGCTGCTAGGGAGGGCTGAGCCAAGACCAGTGGTGCTATTCCGCCCAGGAGCGACAGCATCTGGGGCTTTGAAATTGGGACTTTCAATTTCAGGGTTGGGACTTTGGGGAGTGAAATTTGGAGAATGGGAAGTTTGGGTGTGGGAGAACGAGGATTGGTGCAGACTGGAACCAAAGGTTTGGTGGAAGCCATAATCATGTTTGCCATGGCTACTGCTTTGTGATTAGGATGTCTGTCTCAGCTCAGTCTGAGGATTGGATTGGAGAGAAGAAGAGGATTTGAGAGAAGGGCTATCTGAATTCTTCGCCACACAAATTCATGAGGTTGTGTGGCAGTGGCTGGCTAATGGAGTCTGGAAGCTTGTCACTCAACCAAGTTGGAATGTTCCACATCTAAATGGATCAGGCCTTGGCCCATTTGTTGTCTACCCAACTAACACCTATCCACTTCATTCTTCCTAGGCCCAAATATATAGCTCCGGTGTAGTTTACTTACAAGTAAGACAAGAATGTGGACTGAATAGTTAAAAAGAAAAAACCGTAGCATTATAAGTGCACAAGAATGTCAAGATCAAAATCAAAGCTGCAATTGAGTTAAACAAACCTACAATTTTAATGTCTTTCTACCTTATCACAAAATTGGGTGATAAAAGCGGGGTAGGAAATCCTTATCCTTAGTAACATATTAAAGCAACTGAAAAACAGTTCCATTGCAGGTAGGTTGACCCCAACTACAGCAACTAAGTAACCTAAAGGTATGCCGTGGCTGATAGACTTTAGCATGATGAGTTCTACTACAATTCCCAGGGCACATGTTCTGTACAGTGATAGGAGAAACTCCAATAGCAATATGGTACGAGCCAGTGTTTCGTCCTGTTATTATTGTCTCTATCGCTGAAGACAATAAAATAACCAAAGCAAGCACTGTTGAAAAACTCTTTACAGTGGTTAAAATGATTAAAGTGCAAACTCCATCAAAATTCTCTCCATGTGGGTCTCCGAGAGTAATGCTGCCTCCTCCAATAGCGTAGAATTCTTCTAATTTTTCTAAAACTGCCCACAATAAATCTGGCTATCATTGAGCAGCAAATCCTACCCTCAGCTCTCGCTCTTCTCACAACTGGCAGACGGCTGTGAGAGGATAGTCCTCCCAAAAAACCAGATAACCAGCTCTTTCCTCCTCGAATTTCTTCTGCATTGCAATTCTGGATCTTCCCATTCTCTATGACTATATCATTCAGACCAATGTCGTCGTCATCGTTATGTTCTTTCTGTTGATATCTATTAAGTTGTTGAGGCGATGACCTGCATCTCCATTGATATCATCCAATGTAAGAACTTGTTTGAGAGCATTATAGCAACGTGCATAAAATTCGACTAGATGAATTTCCAAATTTCCCATCTTAGTGGTTCCACACCCTTTCAAAGAAAATCATTTTCAAGTTCTAATAAAATAATCATAATGGTAATTTTCGAGGCATGTCATATATGTAAGACCTCTCGAGCTATGGTATCTTCTATGATTTTAGATTTTATAACTCTAATAAAGAAACTCATTATACAAGTCTGCAGCATCTACTTATGTCAATATTTGACATGTAACTGAAAAAGGTTAAATTAAAACAGATCGTGTATTGTTTCGTGCATTTTATTTGAAAGACACTATATTGCATCAATACAGTTTAATTAAAAATGAGATAAAGTTATAGGGTAGATAGCTGAAAGCCTACGCCAGTACAAAGACCAAAGTTCATCACATGCAAGATGGCAAACCAGAATGTTTTGTATGGTTATATTGGAAACTGCATACCTCCTGTGTTGTTTCAAATTGAAAGCTCGTTTCTTTGACTGCTTACTCTGGTAACTGCAAGTGTCAGATATATGGCGCACGAAATGAAGCTGCAAAGACCAAAATAAACATGAGTTAAGGAGGGTCATGAGAGCAATACGCTTCTAAGTTCCAGATCCTAACCACAGCACATCATTAAGAATGAAACTATAGTAGAGTAAAAACAAAACAAGTTTAGACTTCCTTTTCAAATATTTGGTAGATTGTATTATTTCCACGTCAAAGTCACACGAAACATATAATCATAGTCTATGTGAAGCACTACAGATGAAGCTGGCTCTTCAATAAATCTGACACAAACCTGGTCACCATCCTTGATGCCATAATCTCGAAGGTAATCCGTTTCTGTAACTAATTTATGTCCTTGATAGGATAAGCAAAATTGCCGCCAAACAAGTGGCCTACATAAACAAATCAATAATAACTTAAGGAAAAACCCAGCCAGCAGATTATGATGATGAACTTATTAAGTAAATAGAAACTCCAGAATTTAAAAAAAAAAAAAAAAAAAAAAATCCCCAATTTTACATATAAAAAAAAAGCATAAAAAATAAAAAAAAAAAATAATAAAAAAAAAAAAAACCCCAAAATTAAAAAAAAAAAAAAAAAAACAAGTTCCCCTGTTTTACCTATAATCAAAACGCATAAAATTTACAAAATCAAATTAGTGAAATTACAATTTCAGAAACATACGTAAGATAGTTATTTATTTAATTAATAAATTAATACACACACCACAATATTTTCCCCTTCAGAGGCACGTGAACGAAAATCGCCTCCACAGCCTGCTTGAGTTCTGCAACAGTTGCTTCATTTGCAACTTCAACGCCTGCAAACAAAACCATGCATCAATTCAATGTCAGGAACGTTTCACGAAAATACAACGAGAGAGAAAAAAAAATTGAAGAGTTACAAAAAAATAGGAGAAAGAGAAGCAAATTACGGAAGGAAGAGGCGTCCAATTTGATGATGGAGAGGTTGAGCGTTTGGGAAGGAAGGCTGTCGTAGGAAAATCTGTCGTCTATGTGGCTGGTGCTGGGTGATCGCCGATGGCTTCCGTTGGAAACCATCATCAAGCTTCTCTCGCCCACATGCATCACGAGGGCTCCATTGTATTCCATTATTCCATGGTGTTTATAGCAACGAGAGGGAGATTGTGAATTGGAACTAAACGAATTATTAATGTGGAAATGAAGCTAGGGTTCCTCTGTGAAAGACATTGATTGGTGGCGAATGGTTGTTGAACAGCGGCTTCTGCAGAAGTTGATGACGGTTACGTTTCGCTCGAACTTTTGTAACCGTTATTACGCGCGCACTTCTATTCCTTCTCTTTTGCCTATCAGGGAAGACAAAACATGTATCTTTACATTTCTATGTATAAACACGTGCTGTGAAATATTGATAAATTTTTAAAAAATCAGGTGCTGCATGATAACTCTATTAAAAATATTAAAATTACTTAAAATCTAATAATAACTCTATTATTTGAAATATATGTATTCAGTAAAAAAAAATATTGGATAAATATGTCTTTTTGTGCTGCATAATCTTTTAAATAGAATTGAAAAGAACTAGCTTAGTTTAAGGGATTGGTTAGTGAATGAGAAAGAGAATACTTACAAACTAAAAAAGTAGCTTAGCTTAAGGGAACAATTAGTGAGTTTGAGGCACAGTATACATAATTAATAATGTTATTTGAATTCATTTATTGCAATACTATGGCTTTGCGATGGCGACTCTTCTCTGTTAATACAATAAGAGTTTAATTTACATATATTAATACTAATGTAATTGATGAGAATGCTAATCAATCATAAATCATGCTAAATGAAATTTTTAAGTTGTCATCGATGAGAAATTTCAAAATTTTAAGAATTTTGTAATGTTTGAAATTAGTATTGTTTTAATTTAATTTTTATATTTTAAAATTTTTGTTTGTATAAATCAATTTAAACTAATTTATTTTGAATTTCTTAATTTAGACAGGGTAATTTAATTTCTACTGTATCTAAAAAATTAAATATAAATTTACAAATTAATTTTAATAACAAATATTTTTTAATTTTAAATATATAATTTTAAGGAGTAAAAACACATAAATATCGTGAAAGAACAGATAGATGTAAGAGAAAAATAGCAACAATAATTTAAAATTCTTATCTTTTTGCGAAATTTAAAATCAACTATTTAAATAATTAAAATAATCGTATAAATTTCTAAAATTTCATTTTTTTTTCTTAACCAAACAACATATTTCATCATTAAATATTTTAAATTTCTAAAATATTGATTTGTCCTTTAAAAAAATTCATCCCAATACAGTATTAAAGAAATTATTATAAAAGTCATCAAATTTATGAATATATTTAAATTAAATTCATGTAACCATATTTAAAACAAAAAGATTTTAGCTTTAAAAATATTGCATCCTAATTTCATTTTAAATCCGTGAAGTTTTTTGTCAACCTCCACTACTAGCTAACTGTAATATATTTTTTAAAATGACTAAACGTATAATGTTGTCAAAGAATAAACATTTCAAACCCAAAAGTGAATGGTCGTAGTGAAGGCTGAATTGTGACTACTTTAATCGCAATGTTACTAATTTTAGGATAAGGATTCCTTACGGTTGAGCAGGTAATTTAATAGTTGAGATACATGCAGTTGAAAAAGAAACTTCACATGATCGTGATCATACTTTAACAAGACAAAACTTTAACCAAGTAACACATTAGACCAAGAATTAAAGCCATAGTTTTACCAGTAAGAATTTTTAATCAGACATATAACTGGAGTTAAATAATTAAAAGATATTGCTATAGCAGATATTCATGTATATTTATCTTTCACTTTTAACTATACAAATAAAATTCAATAGGTAATTTCTTTTAAAAAGAGAGAAAATTTTGGATTGTTGAATAACAAAATGATAAAAAAAAAACAACGGTTGATCATTTCTCACCATAAGATCTTTTTCCTCCAAGCTCTTCCTGACCCCGAATCAAAATTTATCTTTCTACTCACCCAATGGCTTAAAAAATATGCATAGTTGACAGGAATACAGGGATGTGAATAGCAAATCAACCAACAATTGCAGACATTTCAGCTATTACGGTAAGCAATTTTCCGTGAATTTCCCGCAGATATTTTTAGCGTTGATAAAATAAAAATGAGATACATGGGGCATAAATTGAGATGACCAAAGATAAGCCGCATAAGTTCTATTTTGGATATAAATATGATACTATAATTGAACCTCAACCGTTTGGTTTACTCACCCAAAAATATAACGAACAGATGCATGTAAAGTCCAGAAAGGGATATCTATATCCTAAAATCGAACCTCAAAACTGTTAAGCTTACAGTCCCTTCCCCAATCCCGTGTTCTTCAACCTCCCAAAAAAATAAATAAATACATGTAAACTGAAAAAATTTCCCTCCCCGTCATGTGGAGAGGGGTGCAATGGATTCATCAAATACACTTCAGGTGAACTCATTGGTAGATCAAAGGCAGGTATACTAAGGCCATGAGATCTGTATTGATGTCAGCTTTGACTCAGCAAAATCTCCCAATAAATTAGATTGGCATAGGTGTAAAATCAATTCGAATTCTTCTCCTTCTAAAGGTTCTCCTTGTAAAGGGATGTAGTGAAGGTCAGCTAACCGATGCAAATGGTAGTTCCTAATACATAGAAACATCAACTGCACAAACTCGAGTGAGTTATTTGCCAATGAGTTTATTGTAGGCAAATAAACCAGAGCCCGCAAAACCCAGAAGTTGTCCCAATACATTCCACTGCAAAAACACAACTCATTCTATCAACAAGAAAAATACCTCAAGTGATAAAAATCAGTCGGGACAAGAGTACTCACAAAATCAAATGGTAGCCCACCAAAAATTATCCAGCCAAAGCTAATAGTGAATAGATCCTAGACATTTATTTATTCAGAATATTTAGAGTCCGTGCATAAAAATCGAATACAACCATCAATTATGCTAATATCTAAAATGAATGTAAGATGGACCGTAGAAATGAGTTTACACCGCAATATATACCTTAATCCACTAAAATCAATATATTGTGGTAAGTCTTAAGTAGGCAGCGTTCGGTAAACATATTCTATCTTTTGTGTATTCTAAATAAGAAACAAATAATAATATTGTGTTGAGAAGTGATATATTTTGGTTCAATAAAAACGGAGGAACCAAAGATAAAATCCTGCCTTAGCACTAAGTCTTAATTAAAGGTTTCCAATGTCAATCAAAGATCATTACTATGCCCCATCAATAAGAAACAACTATTCTGCACTAAAATGCGAAGTTATGTTTCTTTTCACCAATTGTTCATTACATCGATTTTTTTTATTTAATTTGTTTTATCTTTCATTGTCACACTTGTGCATGCATGGTTAAAATTATTATTCTGGAATCCCATTGCAGAACACAATTATTGAAAAAGTTAGTATAATGTTGTATTGACATTTTAAATTCATATCTTTATCGATGGTTTTTTGGTTGGTTGTGTCATTACACTTCACCAACTTGTTAGTATATAGGGTGTGATTTTCTCGCATGATCATGTTATAGTTTTTTAATCAGTCTCTCAACTACGTAGCACATGCAAAGTTTACATTTTAAATTGTAGGGACAAGTTTAGTCCATGAAATAAATGAATTATTTTCAAGTCTATATATGGTTCACAAAAAGTGTACAGATAAATGAACCATGAGTTCCAATAAAAATGTGCAAGGGCTTCGTTGCCAGCTGTGGCGATCAAAATTTGACTATAACTTTAGACCAGAAAGATTATCTCCAAATAGAATAGATAGAGGTCATTTTTTCCTCTTCCAAAAATGTTTACAAGTGAAACTGCTGCTATATTTAAAAGATTTAACTACTTTAAATTGAGAATGGTGAAATCTGAAGAATAAAGTATGCTTATAACCTTTGATTGAAAAAGCAACGTTTAAGATTTTAACAATTTTATAACGTTGTATATGCACAAGTTTTTATCACGATTTGTATCACTGATTTTTTAATGAACATTTTTAATTACAATTTATCCACTCTGCCGCATACTAGAGCCAAAATCATATTTAAATACCCTAGTATTCAGAGAGTACAGTTTGAAATGCCTCATTATCAAGTTCACCCCAAACCTCTTAACACGAACCAATGTCCATAAGCAATTAATAGTTCCTTGTAGTTGCTCTCTCTCTCCTCTTTCTCTCTCTATCACTCCACAGCAAAATGTACTAGTAGATTTCCCCTATTTCCAAGTTTTAATAGGCAAGAAGTGCACCAACGCACCTCTGTTTCTACCCCAATATTGCTCAAATTTTTAATTTACAGAAAACATCCACTCCACCTACATAGTCCTTGCAAAAGTCAATGCAGTAAATGGTACTATAATAACACCATGATATAGAATGCTTATGCATCATCAGTGCCTATCTGGAACAATAGGTACATCACACATTTATGGAAAAACAACTAGCGAGTGAACAAACCTTCAGATTACCACATGTTGTCTGTGTCAGAGCTGAATTGAGAGTTGTGTTCAGAAAAATACTGTAATTCAGGAAGAAGGCAAGGATGCAGGAAAAAAGCAAAACAACCTGCACCACAAAACACATAAAAACTACAGCTTGTCAAAATATCAACATTAAGAGGAATCTGGATTTAAAACTTGAACCAGATTATGGACCTTTAAATTGCTGGAAACAAAATACTTCTGTATATAGAAGTCTGCCTCCATTAATGCAAAAAAAAAAAATTATAAGGAAGGGTACGACACATCTGGAAGCAGTCATAGTTTCCAGAATGGAAATATAATATACTTTTTAAATAGTGTATGACAGTATAGACCCCTTGAGATCAACAGATATACTGTGAAAACTGAAATTTAAAATTTATTTGGATTTTACTTCTAAGAATGACAAAAATAAAAATCAGGCTGTTATATCGTGGTATGATATACCCCCTGGTCATTTACATTTTGGTCACGCGGTTAAAATGTGGCAAAATGCCCCAGCAGATTGCTAAAAAATACCATCAAATTGCCAACAGAATAGCCATGTGGAACACATGATAGAAATCAGGCTAGGCCTATTTGCACTTTTTCCAGCGTACTTTACTACATAAGCATATAACCCTCTTTCCAACAAAATGAGGCAGACAATAGCTCAAGCTGGCAAAGTGCAAAAGAGGGAAGAAGAAATTTGATTATATGATTAATTCTACACAACTTTGAAGGATAGGAAAAAAAAATATTTTGGCAAGTAACTAAGGATCAATAGTGCTAATTAGTAAAAGGAGAAAGCATAAGCATAACATACAATAAAACCAGGTGAAAGAAGGTATGGAAAGTTGAGTGTCATCTTCAATTCACCCCGTACTAATGTCCAAATAAGCAAAAAGGGCCCACATATGATACCTATATCACAAAAGAAAAAATATTTCAAATCACAGATATGTTAAAAGGAAAACAAACTTGCTTTCTTTTACCAAGAAAATAAAAGTTTGATAGGCCATTTTGTACAATCTATCAGCTTACCATTGCACCACATAAGGCCAAAGCTATTAAGGCCACTGGTCTTTCCTGAAAAAAGACATAACGAAAATAAATAAGAAATAACAGTCCAACTACAAGGACATAGGGTATAGAACTTCCAGTTTGTGAATGATAGATAGGATACAAATACAACCAACACGGGCTATCGTTGCAAGATATATAGCTGTGGTGATGTTTGACAGGAAAACAATGGCATAGCCATAGGCATCAAAGGAGAAATCCCGTGCTCCAGCAATAAATGCACCAAAGACAATCAAGCCAACACTGATAACAACCTTACAAATTTCAGTTAAATGATGGAATCAGGGAGATGTTCATTCAAAGAACAATTTTGAACTTTAACTTCATTGAGTTAAAATGGGAAAAAGAAACAGAAATAACCAGAAGAACAGAGAACCATTTTTTTCTTTTGAGTAAACACTCAGTTTAGTCTTCCAAAGAAACATGAGTCATTAAAAAACATCAGTACTCAAAAGTTTTAGCCACCAAATTAATCCTTCAGATTCTTTTTGTCACTGCTTTAGTCCTCGAAATATTGTCATTAAATTAGTCTCTCAGTGCCCTCTCTTGCAAAACGCCGATGAGCTTAAGTATTGACAATGCACAATGCACGAGCCTAACCACTTGGTTGTAGAGTGTCCAATTCTATGTTAAGTTAAGCTATTAGGGGGAGAGACATGAATGGTTTCAGGGAATAATTTCCACTCTATACCTAAATTATACATTTCACATACGTCACCAAAATTTCACATGCATTAAATCATCAAAGATTTATTTGAGAACAATATGGATCTGTAATTCTGCATTTCATATCATGCAATTGAAAGAATGTAATCTACCTGAAATTGACAGAAGATGTGTACCTATGCCCCATAAGCATATATTCAACAAGCATTGTAAATACCACTGTGGTCCTCCTAAGAGTGGTGTACATTGGGACATTTACTCCACGAACAGACTCCATGGTGACTAACTTTGAACAAAAATGAATGAAAAAATAAAAAACAGAAAATAAATGACAATTGAAAATTTTTCCTACAAATAAAGGGAAGGGCATACCATGTAAAGTAAATATGCTCCTGCCAGAGGAAGAGTGTGCTTCAAAGTCCTCAGTGGCACAAACTTTTTAGAGTTATTTGCCGTAATTACTGATTCGCCTGCTATGAGAGAAATCATCCTCCAGCGCCTCAATACATAAAGAAAACAACATGAACATACCATCTGCAGTGGTAAGAAGCATAGAACTATGTTTAAAAGTGTGAAAAGGGTCTAATGGAGATCCAGGATGCTTTGATCGGTATCAAGTTGCAGGGCCAAAGTGGTCAGCCAAGGCATCGACACCACACACTTCCCTACGCATTTTATATTTAATATATCATTTCTATATCAAATGTGTGAAATGTAACTTTTGCATTATTTCTTTAACTAACTTGGATAATCCTTAATTTGAGAACTTCAACTACTATAGGGATTTTGTTTGATTGCGAGAAACCTAAGTTTCAGTTGAGAAAGATGATCAAAAGCATGGATAGAGCAAAAAGGAGGAAGATATGGCACAATAGCAGACTGGGAAAAATAGTGATAATAAATAAAGTGAAAATGAAAGCTTACTTTAGCACAGTCAATTTATAGATTAAACCTCCATTATAATCTTCTAAATGGGAAGGGAGGACAAATTTTTGTTTTCGAAAAAATATTCTTTAGTTTGATAGAGTTTTAAGATTAAAGAAATAAAATGATACATTAGTATAAACTTAGAGTTTAATTCCTATGTACTGTCAATCGATTAGAAATCATCATATGACCTCATGAATAGATGATAGTGAAAGAATCCTTTACACTCAGTGCACTATTTACTCATAAATTTGAGAGTTTAATTTTCATGCAGTGGCAAAAACTTTTACACTGTCAAATAATCAAGAATAATCATAAATTTGACTTTTAAAGTAGTTATTAAAAAAGTAAACAAATTAATCTTTCATGGCAACTTATGATTGGATTATAGCGTTCAAAATTTGCGACTGGAATTCAATGAACAATTTATCTTTGTATTAGTGGGGTAAAACACCTTTGCATTATTTGTACATTCAAATTGAATTCTAAATTTGTCCCCTCTTCCCTTTTCCCCTAAAAATCCACTCCCAAACATACCCTAAAGTCACAACAGTCACCATTTTGGTCCTCCAAAGAACTTTGACATAAATTTTATCCCTTAATCGTGGAAAGTGGCATCAAGGTGAAAGTTTAATATAATTTTTATGTCCCATAGATTGATCCTCGATCACTAAGAAATTAAGGACTGTAACAGGAGAAAAATCAGCCAAGCATTCTGGTAGTGAGAAGATGAGGAGAAAGATATTCATTTATCAATCGTATTCTAGCTTTTAAGAACAGTTGAGAACAAAGTTACTTTGGTTACACTTTCGAGCAAGTGATGACAGAAATTCTTAATATAGCAAAGCAGTTGCATGCCTAGGTTTGTCTCGTTGGAATCATGTGAATAACACGAAACGAAACAACCTACTTGAATACCAGATAAATTTAGACAGACCACTCATAATATAAAGGGTAAATCACAATGTTTGTCCCTGAAGAAAAGTGTCAAGCGCTGTCTCACAGGTTCCTAAAACCAAGAAAAATCCAAATAAATCCTTGAAATTATTAGTTGTTCATCTAAATTCTTAAATTCAACTAGTTTACTATCATTTTGGTCTTCAAACATACGTTAATGTTATCACTTCAAATCACACGTTGCATGTAACAGTGATTAACCGATTGATTGCAGTTCCAAGGACTTTCTTTCAATTTTCTCAGTACCCAACACTCTCAATACCAAACAGGTGATTTACCCTTACATCATATATATCATGACCCTGATCATAGTCCAATTCCAATAATTTGATTTTTAATTTAACATTTGGCAAACAAAGGAGTCCTAGACACTTTCCTCCCCCAACATTCTAGTCCAGTTCATAATTTCTTACTGTTCAGAGTGGAGAACTATAATTATAATCCAAATAATAATAATAATAATAATAATAATAATAATAATGATGATAATGAAAATGTAGAACAACCTGAAGAAGCGTAACGACACTCGCAGAAGGGAAGTCATAAGAGGAAAGAACAGCTTTGTTGAACAGTACCAAGAGAACTACAAGACAACAAAAACTGAGATTAGCAAAGTAATTAATCAAAACCTAAACGCACGCAGAGAATGAAATGTGGTCTTAATTTTAGCGATTAGTCTATAATAAAAATTGGAGAATTAAAAGAATATAAAATGCAACAAAAACTGAATAATATAAAGCTGAACCTGCACATAACATGTAAGAGATGGCAGCGTAAATCCTTCGTCCTCGGAACGTCTCATTATCGCTCTTCAAAAGCCACTCTCTGTCTTCTTCGTTGGGAGGATCCGATACCGGAAGCATCAGATTCTCCGCCGAATAGGACGGCTTCAGAGACATTCCGCAGTTCTCAAACCTCAATATCTGAGTTTCGCGATTAGGAACTCGCGACTCGGGACTTGACTCAGTTCCTCCACTTCTTATCTGTCGCTGCCGAAACCCGCCGGCGTCTCTCTCTTCTCCGATTCAGATCCTGCAAGTTATTGATTGGTGAAAGAGAGATGAGAAATTATTTCTTACCATAATATTTTATAAACTTATTACATTAAGGAAAATAATAACAAAAGACCAGGGAATTGTGAGATGAAGAAAAAGTACAGGAAAAAAATATATTAAGGGGATCTTCACTCTCTTTCAAATAGTTTTATCTTTAATTTAAATTACTATACTACTTTATTTAATTTCTAAGTGTGATTATATTTTTAAAACAAGCCATATCTTAATATATATATAATTAACATCCAACTTTAGGAAGAGGTGTTTATTTTTACACTAATATTGCATCATAAGTATTAATTGAAAAAGAGTATGAGTTTTTAAAAAAAATATCAGTTAACACGTATAATATATTTTGTATGATAAATTATAGGTGTACTGATTATTTAATATTTATACTTAATTTCTTTAGACTAAAAAAACTATAATTAGGCCTTTAATTTTGAAAAAGAAAAAAAAAAAAAAACTCTTTAGAGTTCTTTTAAAGCCATTTCAAGTCGCTATATATAATCCAATTAAATTTTTTTTCAAATAATTAAAGAGTAATTGATTGATTTAACCTCGTAAATAATAAATATGATAGATATGCGGGTGAAGAAAAGTATATCTGTTCAAATAGCCTACTTAAGATGGATAGAAGATAAGATGAAGATATTTTTCAAGGGAAAAAATAAATAAACTTAGAGTCTCATATACTAAACCTGCTAAGTTTGTGGAAGCAGACAAGATTAAAAAAGATAAACATAATTAATTACGTGAAATTATACCTTTTGAGTGTGTGGATCAGTGTAAGAGTTTGAACCAAAATACTTAATGTCTGGATGGAGAACATAACTTAAGAGGTGTGTGATAATAGTCAATAGTAATCATGACTGATCTAATGTTTTGGTCAACATGTGTAAAACTTAACCTTTAAAAATTATCAACAGATATTGATTATACTAATGGTAAATACCCATTGATATCAGTTAATTATAGCGGCTATATTTTATAATTTATGTTTACTAGAGTAACTATAATAAAAAAGAATTAATTTTATATGAAGTAACGAATAGGGAATAATTATATTTATATATTTATACTTTTCATTCATTTCTCTCACGTCCTTCCCTATTTCTTCATTTATACTTTCTATTCATTCTTCTCACCTCATCCTCTGTTTAATTTCTATTTATGTCATATAATGTGTGTTCACATTTTGATTACATTAAATATATATATAATTTTTATTGTTTTTATAAGTAATTAGTTAAAAAATAATAAAATTTAATATATAAATTTATAACAATAAATATTAAAAAATAACGTAATCATTATTTTTAAAATAAAAATCATTTAATTATGTTAAAATGAAAAGTTATTCAGTTATTTATTTTATCAAATAAATAATAATATTTTTTATCTGATTAATATATCAAATATTTTAGAAAATAATTTGAATATAAAGTAAAATACACTGCAATGTAATACTTTGTATTGATTTTAACATCTATATTTCACTTATTAAAGGATAAATTATTATGTATATACCTATTATTTTAAAAAGAATAAATAGTGTTGTTTTTATTTTTTATTTAATTACTAACAGGATAAATTATTATATATATAATTTATTTATTAATAGATTATCCTCTTTATTTATTTATTAAATATATACTGGTTATATATATATATATATATATATATATATAATTTTCTTTCGATCGAAAATGGATTTATACCTAACATTTTCCATAAATCAATTTCTTGGTGTATGATGTAACGTATGTTTGGTTTGGTGTATAATTTACGTGTATGAGAAGCGACAGATAAAAAGTAGTTTTTACTTTACAGTAGAAAATTGACCTAAGACTGAAAGTTGTACCGAACAGACCATAAGTCAATTAATTTAAACCGTAACCACCTTTTATTTATTTTTTTCAAACAGAATTGGTGGCTTGTTGTAGCTGAGAAATTATAATATATATATATATATATATTGAAAAATATTTATGTACTTTTTTCTCTAATTTATAGATTTTACAAAAGGCTGAAGGTCTTGCCTTTTTATAAAATACAATTATTTATATAATTTTCTTCGACATTCTACTGTTTTTTCCCCCTAGAAAGTACTTTTTCTCGTGAATGTAAGAAACAGCCTTTAAAAATTAAAAGGTCTCTTATTACCTTTTATTTGGAAGGACTTCCCTGTCTCCTCTCAATTTTCACCGCAGCAACATTAACTAAAGAGCTCTAAAAGAATGCATATTTTTGTAGCAGTTTAATTGGACAACACGTAAAAGAAATACTGGAAATGTCTTGACTTTGTTTCCTCTGGAAAGAAAGTTGTTCTGAATTGTTATGAGAAATTAGAGCAGGTAATGATGATTTACACATATATATAATAATTATGTATGCAATAAAGAGTTTGATTTAACATTACCATTGTCAATGTTGCTGACAAAAATCAATAAGGATTTCAATTTGTGTTTTGGCTTATTGTGCTTTCACACTATCAATTAGATTAAATTTGTTACACATCCACTTGCCTAGTTGAATACTTGAAGGCGTACACAGATTATGAAACTGATAAAATGAAGTATTTGATGGGTTCGAGAGGTTTATGAAACTAGAATTTAATGGCGGATAATGCAAAATGTTTTCATTAGAAATTGAATATTTTTGAGTCGAGCTAACATAACGATATCTGATCGTCATTATATAAAATCAAGGTGTTAGATATATTGAGAATTAAGGATTGAACAAAATATCAATAGGGATTCACCTAAAAAATTGTTTGGACGTTAAGTGAAAGAGCGAATAAGAAAAAATAATTGGTAAAAATAGTTGAAATATGCAATTTCTTTTCACCATTCCATATTTTGGAATAACTTTTCTTTTATATTAGAATATTGTTTAAGATTACAGTCATAATTTAATTTGCTAAAGATAATGGAAGAGATTAATAACAATATAATTATAGTTATTCAAATGATTTTAATGATACAGTTTGTGAAAATTGCATTATTAGTCTTAACCAGTTATGAGATTATCGTACTTAAACGAACAAGAAGTGCTTCTAATGTATAAGACCAAAGTTTTGTTATCCTTTAACAGAAGACAAAGTTAGCCATAGCAAAGCATGGTTTGGGAACTCTAAAAACGCAGTGATAATGCGTCGATGCATATCGCTTCCTTGAAGTGGGTCATCGAATAAACTTGAGAACAGAACATTTCCGCCATCAAGATTCGAGAGGAACATCGTATCCCTCAGTTCACATTTTACTCATCTTTCCAACTTTATTTCACCTATAGCTTTTAATCTTATCTAGATAATAAAAAAATCATTTTAAATTATCAATAATTTTTATTATAGGTTTCAAAAGATGTTTTTTACAAAGCCTGATTACATGGTAAAATAGAATTAACTTTATATATTTAGTAATTAATTATGTTATCCTGAAAGGAACATGAAGCACAGACAAAGGTGGGACTTGTGAAGAGTGATGGTGAAGCAGGTGTTGGATGTGGTGAGTTGTAGGGTGTGGGAGCAGTAATGAATGCCAGGTAAAGGGCAAGCAACGAGTTAGACCTATCATATTTTTGGGGTCCTACTAGTAGAACCAGAACCAGATAGAACCGGTTCCAGTGGTCGTGCAGGGTTCAGTGAATACCATAATCTCCCATTTCCCTTGCACCATCACGTGGCCTTCACTTCCCAATCTCTGGACCAGTTCTCCATTTTCCTTTATTCCTAACCCTACACTTCCATTTTCAACCATATACCTAACCATGCTATTGTTTCACTACCACTACTCTCACACATACATAGTGTGGCATCTTTAAGAGTAACATGTTACCAGGTAGCTAGGGGATTAATTAATCAACCAATTAATTGAAAATGCTATGATTATGATCAAATAATCAACCAAGGTGAAGCGTATGTGCATCCGTGTGAGTTCCAAAATCATGATATGTTTGACGGACATCAACCGACACATGGACATGTTAGCAAACAATATCAACAGGTGCATGAACTTCTAGTTTCTTTGTTCTTTTTAAACGTTTTTTTTTTGGAAGCTAGCTCTTTTGTAATCAATAACTGGCTCACACAAATCGTATTTTCTTTGGTACATGGTCAAGCCGGGTATTGATTATTAGCAGCTCAAGAGTTTGATGTAAGTTCAACATGATTAATCAGAATCAGATGTAGGCGACACAAAATTTGACACACGATGTTTGGCTATAAAGAGATTCCATTACAAAAGGAAAAAGAAAAAGAGTAGATCACCAATAGTATCATAAACAAATACAAGTTGTTCCGTTTTGATAGATAACATAACATTATATCACATTATATTATATTATATTTTTTTTTTCTGCTTATCTGTCTGTGTCTCATTTATCTTGAAATGGATATCAACACATTGTTTCCAAGATTAGATTCTTCCCCCGTTTGTGAACCTAATCTGTAGTCTTTTCAGAATGATCGTCTTCACCCAACTATGGTGTTAATGAATGCGACAGTTTCCTAAAACATTAGTACATGATTATTGTTATTATACTAAGTATATAATAAATAAAGCAAAGCAATGAAAAATTTGTAGAGAGAGAATATATGTGTAGGTGGGGACACATGTAGGAAAATTTAGAGAACTAAAAGAAAGCGGGTAAAGTGGTTGTGGCACGTTGGTGCTCTCATTCCTCAACTAGCTTATAATGCTGCTTCACTTTTAGCCGACCCAGCTTCCTTGTTGTCTTCAGCTATCCTTATTCCATAAGACAATAGTCCTTTTCATTCTTATGCCTCACTCACACATGCACTTAACAACACACACACATATATATATATATATATACTTATTACAAGTCTAATAATCTCAATAACTTTTGAGAAGGCTAGTGATATAAATGTTCTACTTTGCCTATTGCATATCCTAGTTAGCTTCTTGATTATACTACATTCATATGGAACTTGAGTTAGGTCTTGGTCTCCCCACTCATCATAACTCTGTTGAGGAATTCAAGCTTGGCAAGTCCAAACAAGTAGTGAGTTCAGAGTTATTGAGACCCAGTTGCGGTTCCGAAAGTGGAAAGCATGTCAAACACAAGCGCAACTTTGAAGAGTCCTTTGAACGTTTTTTGAAACCTTTGCCTTTACTAGTATGGAGTGGGCAGCCAAATGAAGAAGATGACCGTAGTCAAAAGGTGCCAAGAACCATTCACACACCAAACAAGTAAGTTGTGTTTCCTTCTATTTCCAGGTTTGCTTACCCTTCTAAAAGTAGCTTGTAAATATGTGTTGTTCTTCAATCAAAATTGGACTTAGTTGACCCTTATTATAAAGATAAAACTTCAATTGATCATAGAATAGCAATAAAATACTTATACTATTGCACTATGTTTAGTTCTCATGTTTTTTTTCAGTATAGAAGAACTAATCGATTTTATGAACTATATCTTACTTTTACTGTTATTATGTACATACAGGAACCGTAATGAAGAAAACCAGTTGGTGGGGTGGCCACCAGTTAAGTCATGGAGGAGGAAAGAACTTCATCAGCATCATCCTGCAAGAGGCCAAATCAGGAACGATAGGATTCAAGCTAATGAGAATCGAAGTAGAGGACCAAACTCTTTATATGTCAAAGTTAACATGGAAGGGTTAACCATAGGAAGAAAAATCAATTTGAGGCTTTTCAACTCGTGTAAAACACTTACAAACACCTTGCTCAACATGTTTGCTAAATGTAAGTGAATAGTTCTACATTTTTTTCTTGTTGTTTTGAGGTGTATATAGTGGATTTGGTTTTTGATTCTGTATATACATGTTTGTGCAGACCAAAAATTGGAGGAAGCTGGAGAAAGTTACACACTCACCTTTCTAAACGATCAAGGGGATTGGCTGCAAGTAGGACATGTTCCATGGCAGTAAGTGCATATTTTATATATAGATTGATTGCATAATTTCATTGATTACTTTATGCTATAGAAACTAAGAACAATTGATTATTTGGATAAAAAAGTGAGAGTTTAGGAATATTATGATGAAATGTTAAGGAATCTAAAGAGTGACATTTTCTTGATTTGCAGATCATTTATTGGTACAGTGCGGCGTTTGGTGCTAGTGAAGAATGGAAGTGAAAGTATTTGATAGAGTTTATAATGTTGTTTATGGTGCTCCCTTTGGGGAAAAGTATTTGCTTTGAAAAGGTTGTAGAGAGCAAAATCTCAATATGAGAAGTGGGATTACAAATAACTGCTTCAACTTTAATTCTTTAATAATAATTTTGTATTGTTTGGATCACAATCTAACTAGACCAGCTTAGTTACAATCCAAAGGCATTGAAAGTAACAGTAGTGAGCAATGTGTTGCAGTTTCTGAACAATAACTACTGCAAACTTTTCTTTGTGATAAATTGTCTTCTACTAAATAAATTGGTTATTTGTCCAGTAATCTTATAGTAAAAATTCTTATACTTTTATATGTTATGCTTTCAATTTAATAATAAATTAAGTATTTTACTCCATTTTATTTAAATGCTATACATCTATATTTTCTGGTCACAAATAAACCAGAAAAAGTTGCTTATTCTTCTACTTCTTCTCTAGTTACAAAAAGATGACAATTTCGCACAAAATCTTGAAATGTTTTACAATTTTTTTTTTTTTAAAAAGTCACAGTAATAAAGTTAAAATAATTGAAAAACTAATGAGAAACCAATTAGGACTATGTAATTTGCAGAAGTTTAATTATAATGAAGTTCTAATTGTAAAGGTGAATTTAACCAATGAAACTGCTGAAATGAGATGAACCCCAGATTATATATAAAATAATTGATAATAATACCTTTTTTTTTACTAAGAATGCAAAAGAGTTTGATAAATAATGTTAATGTTTTTACTTCCATTATAATATAAAAAATATTTTATATAATTAATTTAAATATAAATATTTCTTAAATATATGCATAAATAAAAAATTAAATATAACTAAATTTATTGAAATAAATACAAATCTTAATTAAACGTACACATTTTCTGAAGTTATAAGATTTTATATTATGGTAATTAAGAATGATGGGTACATAATTAACATAATTTTAGTTCCAACATATTTTAAAGATCTTAAATATTTATTTTCAAAAACTAAGATAATTTATTCTCTATAATTATAATAAAATAATTTTAATTTTTAAATTATCATTATATTCTATATTATTATCTTTTTTTATTCATTATAAAAAATTGATGATTTTCCTACTGATAATTATTTGTATGAATTTGTGTTATAGTAGATAAAATATAAGTTACTTACAAATTTTTATATATAGATTTTAATCTGCCCATAATTTTGTATTACCCGTTCATATCTATGTAAGCATTAAATGAATTTTCATTCTGCATCCATTGAAATAACTAGAAGAAAACTTTGGTACCATGGGATGGGAGCTGGAAGGGAGGGAAACACAAACTCGAAGAAAGGTAGGAAGCCATTTGTATTTCCTTTGCATCTGTATTTTAATTTTATTTGTATTTTATTTTTATTTCACTGGCATTTTTATTTTATTTTTACATAAATTTACATTTGTATTTATATTTCATTTGTATTTTAATTTTATTTGTATTTTAATTTTATTTGTATTTTAATTTCATTTTCAGTTTAATTTCATTTGAATTTACATTTGAATTTCATATGCATTTACATTTCATTTCCACTTTAGTTTTATTTGAATTTATATCTCATTTACATTTTAATTTAATTTACATTTCATTTGCATTTGCATTTCATTCCTATTTTAATTTCACTTGAATTTACATTTCATTTGTATTTTAATTTCATTACATTTCAATTTTAATTTCATTTACATTTCTTGTATTTGCTTAATTTCATTTACATTTCAATTTTAATATCATTTGAATTTAAATTTCATTTGTATTTTAATTTCATTTGCATTTGCATTTAAATTTCATTTCCATTTGCATTTACATTTCATTTCAATTTTAATTTTATTTGAATTTACATTTCATTTTCATTTGTATTTGCATTTACATTTACATTTCATTTCAATTTCATTTGCATTTTCATTGACATTTGATTTCAATTTTAATTTCATTTGCATTTATATTCCATTTCAATTTTAACTTCATTTGTATTTGCATTTACATTTCATTGTAATTACAATTTCATTTGCATTTACATTTACATTTCATTCTTATTTTAATTTCATTTGCATTTACATTTACATTCCATTTAAATTTTAATTTCGTTTGCATTTGTATTTACAGTTACATATCAATTTCAAATTCATTTGTATTTACATTTCATTTGAATTTACATTTCATTTCTATTTTAATTTCATTTGCATTTACATTTCACTTGAGTCCACTTATAAACTGTGAATTAATCTTGTTTCTAGACGATGTGGAATGATTCAATTTGCATTGGCATTACATTTTAACTTTAATTTCATTGGAACTTAAATTTTATTTGTATTTATATTTTACATTTCATTTCTATTTTAATTTCACATTTGCATTACATTTCAATTTTAATTTCATCTACCTTTGCATTTACATTTCATTTGGATTTTAATTTAATTCGCATTTGCATTTACATTTCAATTGCATTTTAATTTCATTTGAATTTGCATTTCATTCCTATTTTAATTTCATTTACATTTCACTCACATTTCATTTCTATTTTAATTTTATTTACATTTGCATTTGCATTTACATTTCATTTGAATTTTAATGTCATTTGAACTTACATTTCATTTGCATTTGCATTTACATTTACATTTATTTTGCATTTTAATTAAATTTTATTTCTATTTTAATTTTATTTGAATTTCATTTTGATTTTAAATTCATTTGAATTTGCATTTCTTTTACATTTGCATTTAAATTTCAGTTCAATTTTAATTTCATTTGCATTTATATTTCTTTTGTGTTTGCATTTTAATTTATTTTGTATGTGCATTTTCATTTCATTTGTATTTTATTTTCATTTAAATTTACATTTCATTTATATTTTAATTTTATTTGTATTTATATTTACATTTTCATTTTCATTTCACTTGCGTGTTTGTATTTTAATTTCATTTCATTTCATTTTTATTTCACTTGCATTTGTATATCTAATTTTTTTGTATTTTAAGTTTTCATTCTAATTTTATTTTTATTTACATTTTCAAGTTAATTTCTATTGTATTTCATTAATATATGCATTTACATTCTTTTTTATCTATTTATAAAATATGAAATGATCTTATTTTTTATTGATGTGAAATCTTTATTTATGTTAGTTCCTTTTCTTATATGTTTCTTCTCTCTCTCATTATTATTTTTTTTGCAATAATTAAGAGAGTATGTCGGTAGATAATAAAAAATTACATACAAACTTAATCTACCATAAAATTCATATCAATTAATATATTTGTTCTATTTTATTATTATTTTCTGATTTATAATACTTCGATAAGTATATTTGTAGATAATTACCTCCGGATTTAACCATTAGAAAAAATCATATTCATATGTAATACATTTATTCTACCTTATATTAGTAAATAATCAAAATTACCTATGGATTTATTTTACTTTACGGAAAATATGTAATACATCTATTTTTTATATTATTATTATGATTGTTTCTATTACAATGATTATTTTTATTATACAAATAAAATTAATTCATTGGGATCTCATTTGTAATTGGATTTGATTTTTATTTTACTAATAATTGCATTTTTATTTTAATTTCATTTGTATTTACATTTACATTTTATTTATATTTTAATTTAATTTGCATTTGCATTTTTATTGAGGACTTCAAATATCTGAAGTGTTAGAAGTAGTTTGTCCTCTGAACTTGTTCTTGACCAAAGAAAATATTTCTTAGGTTTACTTTCTGATATTATTGGTCTGCAAACATGTTACCTCTCCCATGGAACCATCTTGCTATTTGTTTGATAAAATATGTAAATGCCAGTAACACAAACATAACAAGAAGTGATAGTAGGTCTGGCTTTTGTTACTTCATAAGAAGCTACATCGAAGAATAACATAGAAGCTAGACAAAGTTATAGAAAAGAACACCACAATAGAATGTGGGACACGGGAGTTCAACAACGTTTTGACACTAAAATAGAAAAAAAAAATTAATGGTTACTCGTTAAAAAAATATTATACGATAAAAAAATATTTTTTTCATAGATGATATAATACTTAACAAAAAAATACGTCAATTCTTCTAATAACCAACATAAAAAGATTATATAAATTTACAAATTTGTCATCTTCCTTTTTTAATAAAAATTAATTGGTATAAAATACATGACATTGGGTAAAAAATATGTCTTGTCAAATACAACTTTCCTAAGAGCTCATGGTATTGGGTAAAAAGACCTTTTACTATATTCAATTTATTTTTCGAACCTTATCTTTCTGCAAAACAAAAAAAAAAAAAGTATGAAATTTTAATTTTATGTAGTTGCGGAGTGGTTATGGTTGATTACAGTGTTTTCTTCAATCAATAAATTTTAAATATTGTAAAAACAGATTTTAAATATTGTAAAATAAAATTTGCAAAATCGATCACGGTGGGACTCGAACCCACAATCTCCCGCTCCGGAGGCGAGCGCCTTATCCATTAGGCCACGCGACCATTTTATGCTACATTTAGATACAAACTATTTGTTATGTTAACTTAAACATCTACATGTCCAAATTTGAGTGGTTGTTCTTCATTGCCCAGTGACCTAACTTAACCACTATTAAATTAAGACTTTATATTTTGTTTAATGAAAGTGGTCAACATTTTTTATGCATAAAAGGGTTAAGATTTAATATTAGAAGTTATTTTGAAAACTCATGGGTAAAGTGTTGAAGTAAATAGATATAATACTTGCTTAAAGACTTATTAAAAAATAAAACATTTTTTTAAAGAGTTTACAATAATAATAAAACTTTTAGCACACGGTTTTAATAAATTAATTAAAACCTGTAAAAAAAATGGTGATGATCAAATTCAATAAAAAAAACCAGAAAAAAAGTGCTTGAATCTTGTGAGGTTGGAAGGTTTGGTTGATTGTTTCCACTTTCTATCCTTTGGTCACATGGATCTACAAGTGGTAGGAAGTCGTTGTTAAAAAAAAAAAAAAAAAAAAAAAAAAAAAAAAATGGGTTTATATAATATTAGATATAAACTATTACAA
>Ga0099825_1000454_pt1 | contig 43063 bp, 28 predicted proteins | sample SiratroredBW_FD_76838 | JGI IMG/M metagenome (GOLD analysis project Ga0099825, IMG submission 76838) | Root nodule microbial communities of legume samples collected from California, USA - Siratro red BW | ecosystem: Host-associated > Plants > Roots > Nodule | place: USA: California | collected...
AAAAAAAAAAAAAAAAAAAAAATCAGCTCAGAATAGACATTTAAAGTCGTATTTTTATTTTTAATGAAAACATGCTCTTTGGATACATGCTTCATTTGGATATGTATCTTAAGATATGATAAGGCTATTACCTGCTTGTCTTTCCTCCATCGTAGCCAGTTGAATATGTTAAGGACACTCTTTCTAAGTATAAGTAGGAGAGCTCCTTTGGTCTATGATCCACCAAAGATATTCCAACCACCCCTAACTCAATTAAGAGCTCAAAGGGAGTAACACTGCTCTGCATTTCATCCTGAGCACCAGAAACTCCACCTTTACCAGAAGTCACTGGGCCTCTAATCTCTTCATGTGAACTTGATCTTGGCATCTTATCATTGGTAAACTTTGCAATTATTATATCACCCCTATCTATCACATGGAATTGCAATCCCAATTCTACCGAAGATAATCCACTTCTTTCCAAATCAAGTTTCCAAATTGCATTACTATCATCGTCTGTAAGTTTAGCATCTAAAAACTTATTGCCATATGGATCTTCCCAAGAGAAGTTCTTTGCCGACAGAGGTTGCAACTGAATCCAAGCATCTTCACCAAATCCAGACTGCCGAATGCTAAGTGCCTTGTTTGGAGTTCTGTTCTCAATCCTGTTTAAGTTAAAGTAAGCTTCTCTCCCAAAGAAATACACTCATACAAGCTTCAGTGTCATATTTATACAGAAATAATGGCAAGTAACTGAATCTATCATGGGAAACCTAGTACAAACTAATTTGTTTCAAGTTTTTCCATGAAGTGAGAAATTATTATAAAACAATTGGTGTGTTTGTTTAAGTTTTCTAATAAAATAAGAATTGGAGAAAGAGCTACTTTAAGTTATTTAAAACTTAGTGTTTATTTACTGAAAATTGATGTAGAGAAACTCCAACTGATGAGCAACTGCAATGCTACAAGCCCAACTCTGGAGTCCAACAAATGCATGCATCCAATCCATACAGTGAAAGGTAGTTAAATGAACTAAGTTTATGTTAGAATATCTACAAGGTATTTATACAATATCTTCTGTAACCTTAGGTCTTAAAAAATATATATTGGTTTGTTCTCTGTCTAATGTACTATCTAACTGTGTTCTTGGATTATTTTGAAGTACATAATTATGAATATTCTGCATAAATATGATACTTATATATATTGAGTGGGATTCCAACTATTGGCTCAAATTTATACAGTCGTAGATTTTGGCAGATCCCACATCTAAATCAAGAGTCATTAAATAAGTGAGACTAATCAAAATTTATATTCTCCATTAAAATTTAGTTATTAGTAGAGAGTGTCCCTAGTACTTTTCTCTGTAATAAATTGACAAGGTTAATTCATATAATCTACACATAAATACAATGTTTAGATAAAAAAGAAAGGGCCTACATATGTTAAACTTTTAAACTAATTATGCCTCATAAGTAATTCCAGTAAACAGTGCAAATAAGACACTACATCACATGAGGTCCAAAAACTATATGATAATTATGACTACTTATAATAAAAATTAGATATGGCGTGTAAAATGTGTATTTTCTGTTTGGAAAAGTTTATAACCAAAAGGAGCATGTTTCGTGTAAGCATGTTCGTATATACTTTCTTGTTCTTAAGAGGCACTGGCAAACCATATATAAATCATTCGCCACTTGTGAAATGAACTAGATAAGAACGTTAGTTATGCTTACAAGTAAAGGATATATAGGCCAGTCTAAACATGCATATCAGTACCTGATAGGACCATCAGCTGATCCAAGGCGGAAAACCACAATAAAACGGGATCCCTCTTCATATCCTCGAATTTCAGTTCTCAAAAGTTTGATAGTACCATCATTCATCCTCAAAACAAGTGAGATTGTGTCCTCTCTTACAATTTGAAGAGGAAATGACCAGCTGCTACCTTCAAGTCTCACCTACATTTAGAAAGAAAAGATCATCTCATCATTTAAACTCAATCAGATGATGATTGAGAACAGAAGTTTAAAAATAAAGTGATGAAAAAATTTCTTAAGTGGCCAAACGAAAAATATTTCTTAATTAGTTACCTCCTCATTCAAATATAAGCAAAAAAATGCGTTACTAGTATTAAATATATGCAAATCTTCAACAAATTTTATTTTATTTAATGAGAATATTCCTCAGACATCCATCATTTAATTGGGGAATTATTTCCAATGACTTTTATTCTAGATAAGAAGTCGCAAGAAAGGATAGTTTAAGAATTTCTTTTTAAAATGAAACTACCACAATTGGGTTTTCTCCTTCAACAAATTTATTTTGTAAACTGTGCCTGCGACCCGAACCACAGCATGTCAACAAAACACCTGAACTAAAGCGACTTTTTCTGACAACAAGTCAACCCAATTTTGTTTTCCACTTTCTCTTGTTTCTTTTTGTTATTCTTCTTCATTCCATTTCCGTTTTTTCTTCTCAACTCAATTTTGTTTTCCACTTTCTCTTGTTTCTTTTTGTTATTCTTCTTCATTCCATTTCTGTTTTTTCCCTCTCTTTTCAAACGTTCTTCATAGTTATGTTCTGTTTTGTTTACAGTTTTTTCTATCCTTTTTCTCTTTTTTTGCAGATGTTCTTCTATTTGGTGCTGCTTTTTACATTATCTGATTTTTTTCTCTCCTTTTTCTTTCTATACAAATGTTCCTTCTCTATTTGGTGCCTTGTATGTTACTGTTATCTGCTTTTTTTACCCTCTTCATTTTACAGAAGTTTTTTTTCCTTTTGGTTATCTGTTTTGCTACAGTTCTCTGGATTTTTTGTTCTCCTATTTACCAAACATCTATTTCTATTTAGTGCTGTGGTTTAAAGTTCCTTTATTTTTTCTCTCTTAAATTCCAGAATTTAAATTGTTCTATTTTTAGAAACTTTATCAACCAAGAAGGAAAAAATGGTTCTAGTTGAAGAATGTGGAAAAGATAGCTGTTAAGGAGGAAGAATTTGTCAGAAGGAGAGAAGGCTAAAGGATATGCCTCTTTGGATAATGATGAGAATGATTATATTGGGCTAGAAGAGGGGGTGAGAATGAGGATGAGGATGAAGATTAGTTTTGTAATGTGCCATTGTGTTTTTCGTATTGCCTTTTGGTTATGTGTAATGACAATCATGAGATTGAGAATTTGATGAATGTTATGAATTTTAGTTCAGGCATTTACTACTTTTACTATTATTCCTTGGAGGCTTTTGATAGATGGTTATGGCTCTTTTTTAAAAAAATGAGGTTTAAAGTTTCACGTACTCTCTCACACACACAAACATATATAAAGAGAAAGTGGGTAATAGATGTGCTGACTTGCAGCACAAGACATTAGATGTTTTATCATTTTTATTTGGTTTATTATGATGTTTTAGGGCTTGCATCAAACTCTAGTACATTTGGTGCTAAAATCTAGTACATTTGGTGCTAAATGGTTTGTCACTTGTATTGATGATTGTATCCGTGTTACATGGATTTTCCTCACGAAAGTAAAATTTGAAGGTTTTAACTTATTTGTCAAATTCTTCCATATAATAAGAACACAATTTGAGAAGTCAAGTAAACACTTATGTTCTAATAATTGGAGGGAATATGTAAATCATGATATGTCTAGATTCCTTTGTGAAAATGTGGGAATACACCACAACAAAATGACGTTGCTGAAAGAAAATTTAGGCATTAGGCATCTTCTTGAGGTAAGAGGGACACTTCTTTTACAGATGAATGTCCCTAAATCTTATTAGGACAAGACTCTCCTCACAGCTACCTATTTTATTAACCGATTACCCTCTTGGGTTCTAGATGATAAGAGTCCCATCAGGTCCATTTGTTCCTCTCTAGTCTTCGTAGTCGAGTGTTTGTCCATGTTCATGATCAGTTTTGTGGAAAGTTAGATCCTAGAGCTATTAAATTCATATTCATTGGTTATGCATCTAATAAAAAGGGATATTGTTACCATCCTCCGAGTCAAAAGTTTTTTACCTCCATGAATGTCACTTTTGACAAAACTAAATCTTTTTACATGCGTCAGCTTCAAGGGGAGTGCTCTTTCGAAGCTGAGTCTTTTGAATCTCAAGCCATCTTTTGTTCCTTTCATATAGAAACTGTCTCATACTGATACTACTCTTAGTAATTCTAATACTTCTCCTTACAAATCTCATATGGATGTCTCTCTTAGTACTTCTAGTACTTCTCCTCACAAGGGCATCTCTAGTCCCAGTCAGGAACAACTTGGGAAATTAGTCATCTAGAGAGTTTCTTCCATATACAATCCTAGTTCGGGTGTACTTACATTGTCCCCTTTTCTGTTTCTCCTATAATAGGCATTCTTAACAGGAGGCTTAACGTGATGTAATCAAATCAGTACCACAATCACAAAACATGTCAATAACATTATCTCCAACTATTCATAATATGAAGTTCTATAAATTTTCTATCCTTTTGTCTAGGAAAAGATGTAGGATAAATTAAATGATGTCAATTATTACAGCAATATATCAACTAAGAACTGTATCCAACCTGGAGCTTTTCAGGTCCACCAATTCCACGACACACAAAGTATATCCTTGAATCAGAAGCTCGCAAAACCTTCGGTTCATCTTCAGCGTTCAATTTGATGAATATATCCTGACCAAGTCTATTAGTGAAAGTCATAAATGGCCGAACAGAAATAACCTGAAAAGACAATCAAAATTCAAAAGTATTACAACCTGACTGCATAAAAAAATTAATGCTAAATTTGATAGTCCGTCACAACCTTTGTCGGAATAGATTGATAGGAGCATGGTTTTGTGGAAATAATAAGCCGCAAGCAATTGCCATCACCATCATATGCATATATATCCAAAGAGCCATCCTAAGGATAAAACGAAGTGATTTTAGAAAAGTATGATAACTTCTAGTTTGTCAACACATAAATCTTAACATTACCATATCACCAAGAGGAGCAAGATCCGTAACAGGTCCAAAATGCTCATTTCCTGATTGGGCAATGGCCACTGAAAGGGCCAGCATATTAAAATTAAAAGCAGAAGCAATTGTGTAACCATCGTATATCTCCTCTTCAGTTATTTCTTCAAGGATTAATCCATTTTTCTTGTTAGTTTGAAATTGAGTAGCAACCTTTGGCATGTGTCTTTTTCCTGACATATCAAGTATCCTAAATGTAAGTGGAGGACATCTAGCAACTTCTAACCAATAAGGAGCATATACTCTAATCGTTTTAGCCAGCAAGGTGTGCTCCTTGTCAAAGTTCTGCTCAAGAATAATTTGGATCACCCTGCACATAAGTAGGCACATAAGATGGGTTTATGCAAATTACGTTGTCTTTCAGAAAGTAGAGACCAATAAAATTTCAGCAAGAACTATAAAATTTAGAAATAATAGAGGCCAATAAAATTTCAGCAAGAACTATAAAATTTAGAAATAACGTGATATATTGGGAAAATTCTAACTGTTCACATAGAGAACTTTACAACCTTCCAGATATTGAACTTCTCAAACTAATTGTTTTGGATGGATTCTCGTGAGGATGAGATATAAGAACAGCTTCCTGTTCGGAAAAGGGAATAGGTGAGATATTAATAGCATAATACAACGTAAAAATGACCTAGTAACTGAAACACAAATGACTGAAGTATTGACAGGTCTCTATCTTACGTGTATGGGAAGCCAACCCCTTTGCGGAAGCAAAGATAAGAATAGAGGGTTCCGAATATCAGCACTGTATATCTGTACAGTTTTTCCAGATAAAAATACTCCTCTAGAACATGCAAGGAAATGACCACTTGATTGCATTTCAAGAACAGAATATTCAGCAGCAAGGGGAAGAAAATTGCTTATTATTAGAGGTGATTTGACCACCAAACACCAATCCTGAATGGAATCAGAATGGATATCTTTAGCAATCTCGGTAGATTGTATGCTTACAGAAAACCACAACTTGTGGGAGCCACCAGAGGTTCCATGCATCTCACTGCAGCACAATAGTTCCTCCGACTCTGAAAGAGCTGAAACACACAGATTTGAGCATTGACCCCTCCCACCAACATCTTCTTGCCTAGGTTTGTCGACTACAGTACTCCATGAGTACTCACAAGAATTTGCTGAAGTCCAAGGCCTTAACTGCAAGAAATATTGTACAGATTGTGTCAAACCAGAGAGAGGAAGTGGAGCAGTTTCTCCTGGTTGCAGTAACCCAACAGATATTTCATGCTTAAGATCCTCTGCTATTAGCTTCCTGTTTCTTAACCATCTTCTCTGCCTGGCAGAATTACGAGAATCCATTGGATCAGAGGATTCAGGCCATCTCAAACTCTCCACACTCGGAGCATAAATCCAACTATCAGAAGTATTAGGAGATTTTGTATCCAAATGCCAATCATCAATCCATTCCCACCCTGGCGGTAGATCAATTTCAGGAAAAATCTGGTGACAGAAAATTAAAAAAACAATGAGACATGACAGAATAGTAAAAATTTAGTGCAACAATCCAAACTGCCAATCACATAGTTTATAAACTATTTCTGAATATATTTCTTGTTTGATTCTCCTATTTTGCATTTTTGAAAACATATTTCACCTTGCATTGAAATCACAAAAAAATCAGTTTCACTAAGGTTCAATTTTAGATTATTGGATGACGAACAAATTAAATATAAATCTGCTTCCAGTTTTTTTCCTATAAACCATTCTTCCTCCAAAAGAAAGTTTAAACTACACACCAGAAGGTTTTCTAAGATTTTCTAAGACTGTAGAAGGACAATATTTTGATAAGAAAGCTTACATGCTCAAGGTTTGTCCATTTTTTAATCATGACATAATATATTCTGAGTTGACATAAATTTCAAGAGCAATACGTATACCTCAACATGCAAAAAAAGATTGATTATAAAGAAGGTAGCATATGACAAGGTAGTGTCTAGTTTAGTCCTAATCAAATTCCTAGGATATCCCTTCTTTAAGGATAATATAACAATTCTTAAAGTAGACTTTAATTCTAAATCAACTTTACAAAATCAGTTTAGTCCTAATCAAATTCTTAGGATATCCCTTTTTTTAAGGATAATATAACAATTCTTAAGTAGACTTTTATTCTAACTCAACTTTACAAAATCAATTTATAAGGTAAGGTTTGCGCCCACTTATATATTATAAATTGGCCTTATTTCTAGTCGACATGGGATCCTCAACACACCTCGCTCACACTGAGACATATACATCTCATGCATTGGGCTAGATATTTATAAATGGTCCGATAGCAGATGGCAGGATAGGTCATCAAACATCGTTAAGATAGACTCTGATACAATCTTAAGAAGTGAACTATAAACCTAACTCAACCTTACAAAACCAGCTTGTAAGATAAGGTCTGCATCTACTTATATAACTGGCCTTATCTCTAATCAATGTGGAATTTTCAACAGTAATCATAAAACAAGTGCTTGATCTATTATGAATTTTTCAAAGCATCCACATATGACTGATCCTCTTGAAGAGTGTCTAAAAAATTATGAGCAATCATGGAAAGTGAAAAGTTATTAACATTCACCTGATGGGATTTCCCCTTATCCGACATGTGGTTTCCAGAATAACCTGAACTGCGTACCCAACCTATTTGTGGAGTTAACTTTTCAGTCTCGAAAAACTCATCTGTGTGAATTTTGTAGCTCTTTGTTTGAATGGATTCAGAATAACTTGAACTTTTCAGCAAATTCATCTTTTCTGAGGAAACTTTTGAAGTAAGGCATAAATCAAGTACAAAATCTGTGTTGTTACGAACAGAAACCAGTGATCGAATATTCACATATCTATTGCCATCCTTCACACTAGCTTCACTGGCAACAACAACATTGCCTAACCGCCAGCAAGCAGCAGGAGCAGCATAGTTTAGCCTCACAGTAGTCCAAGGACCTTCCTTGCTAGGACTAATTTGAATAAACCCACATTTATGGGCATCATAATTAGATAGTTGATTGTTAATCTCAATCTCAGAATTATTTACTAGTATGGCACATTGTAATTTGCAAGGCTTCCCATAATAAGCATCCTGAAATCTCAGCATGACACCATTAAGAGACGTACTCTGAGAAAACAAAGCAAAACAAGAAAAAAGCATACACAAAATTCACCATGGAGTTTTCTGCAGACAAATATATCCATTTCAACTCATTGACAAAATTCTGGGGATTTGAGTAGTCCTCAATAGTTCTAGCTATCTCATTCAAGGCAGCTGAAAAAAATCCAATCGGAACACCTAGAACAAAGAAGAGAAGAACGTAATAAAGAAGATTGAGTAGACTATGTTGTTTACAATACCAGAAGAACATTCACAAAATTAGAAACTTTTTAAGTCCTCTGAAACTAATTTGTTTGCAGGTTATTCAGCCGCATTTATTGTCACTTAGGTCTTGATGGAATTTCAAAGAAAGAAGTACCTTTACCCATATCCGTTAAAATCAATTCTAAAGAGTGATAGTCCTGTAAAAAAGTATAGAAGCCAAGTTTGAAGTTAGTTTTTCAATTGGAAAACCAAAATGTAGACTAAAAGAAGACGATGCAGTAATTTTGAAAATCAAAAGTAAATTCAACAGAAAAAGACGGCCAAGTGCACAGTCAAAAGAAGTATTAAAAGGCTGACTAAATCAGTCTAATGAGATAAATAAGAATCAACAAGAAAATTAAAGCATTAAAAAGTATATTACATTGAAATGGTTCAGTGGAATAAAGAATGTGACAATGAACAAAAGACGGCATGAAAGTGTAACAATAAATAAAAGATGGTACAAAAGTATAACAATAAATAAGAGCCACAAAAGAAATTACACGACCAGATAAGTAAATGTCAAACATTTGGCAACACAGTCCTGAAATGTTATTACATTTAACTGCTGTATGTGGGCTTATCTTCGTCAACACAGTTAAAAAAACCCCAATCTAGGTAGGATGTTAAATTAAGTGAAAAAATAAATCAAATACTGAGAAAAAAAGTTAAAAACCAGAAATCAACTTTTAGCTTTTAATAAAAATCAGAAGGTTATTTACCCCAAAATTATGAATAGAAAGATTACCCTCCAAAGAATTTACGATAAAGTATATAGAATTTGCTTTAACCAGCGATGTTATTCTTCACTAGTGATATTCTTTATATTTTCATTTTCATTTTGTACATTTCCATTTACATTACACTGTCATTTCGTTGTAATTTTCATTCAGTCCTCTTCTGCTACAGAATTAGATACTTGCTGACTCAGCAGTCAGTCATATGGCTTATCTAAATATCATACTTCATTTTTATAAAGAAAAAGTTTTGCTACCAAACAAAAAGAAGAAAACCAAAAATAATTCGATAAAATAAAATAACTTAATATTAAAAGATAAAAAAGCTACGAAGATAAACTGTGTATCAATCAAAGAAAGCCATGCGCTAAACACATAAAGAAGCTACGAAGATAACCCTATGCCTTAATAAGATTTAGACTTCTAGGCCTATGGTAACTAAGCCAATCAGAGCTCACAAAATCCAAATTTTTTAAGTAAACATTCGGAACTTGAAAAATATCAAAATATATTCCAAATGCATTTGAACATTAGAAATACAAACTTAATAAGCAACAATTTCCAACAAAACTTACAGCAAGAATAAATAAAAGCAACTAAGATAATTATCAATACCAGGGAATCAACTTTGAAGAAAAATATTTCATTCCACTTGACCGACACAAGATCTGAAGGCAATAAATGAAGTGGCCTTTGACCACGCGTGCGTGCACTCTGTTGATAAACCAATGCATCACTAGGGAGGCTCTGATTAGGAGAAAGGCGGACAGCTACTGTATATTGCTGGGAATCTGAACTTTCAACTTGGGGAAACTGTATTAAACATGAAGAAAATAAATCTGTGAGCAACTGAATGTTTAGCTTGACATGCATTCAAGGTCATGAAAATTGGGACTGCCAAAACCATGTAAGTAGTATACTAAAAGCAACAAAACTTGTACCTGAGCTTCTGCTATGATGATCGTAACCATTGTTCTAATCTTTTTACAGAGTTCACCCCTCAAATGAGATTCTAGCATATTTTTTGACACAGGAACTTTGACAGCCTTCATATCCCCAGATGGCATCCGAATTATATTTTGGAGACCCCTAGCTTCCGTAGCACGAATAAAAATATCCTGACCAAGTTTGTTTTGAGGGATTATATAATAATTTCTTTTCTGGAGTGTGTCAATGATAGAGTTTCCACCATAAGTTGGAGAAAATGCATCCTGGTAAGAGAAAACAAGTGCTGTAACATGGAGAAAGTAATATACAACGAGAAAAGCAGTCTTAAAGCAGCAAAAATTAAAAGGTTTACAAGAAAGTTTACTCTGTTTTTGTAGCATTCATGAGCATGGCTAAGATTGTTCCAGCTTGCATAAGCTTGAATGATCATATTAGCATTAGAAACTGAAACATTTAAATTCAGATCTCGAGTTGATGTCAAACGTAATTGAGAGGTTCCAGCCAGGGCGTTGAGGTCATATTGGTACCTATATGTAGGTGTAATTAGGAAAAGAATACTCACTGGCACAAAAATATAATTTGAATGGATTTGACTCTTCTAAAGTAAGGAAGAGTGTGAGGTGATTAAGTGCGTAACTAATCTTATTCAAAGTTAGTAAAGATTATATAAAAGAAATTAATACTGGAATACATATAATTTCTATTAATGTTTGTAGTTATGGATCCCATGGCCATATAATAATTTGTGAGTCATCATTGTCTCAAATTTAAAAATTAGGGTTATACAGAGATATGGCCTCTCCTTCAATATGGTTGAGCCTACCCATACCCTCTAACGTGCATCTAATAAACTGAGCCCACTAGAGATAATTCCAACTACTAAGACAGTTATCATCAAGTAAATGTTGATGAGCGGAGTTGGAGTTGTTATGCCAAAAGCCAGAGATTCCTCAGGGCCTATCTTTATTTTAAAAAAATTAGAGATCAGCAAAAAAGACTAAACAATGCCATCGTGAACAGCACCCCTATCAAAGGAGAGACGCTGCTCCAAGCAAAATGGTAAATGACAAGTGTGGAACTGCCACCTCAAAGTGACTTCGGCGAAGCAAGCGATGGTGGGAACGACTGTCATACTCATCATCACCCATCAGAAAGGAGTGGTGCGCTTGCAGAGAAAGAAGACCCACTAGCAAATGCAATGCAGAAGAAATGTGAAAGCAAAGCTCCCAACATCGGGAGCTATGATACCAACATGAAAAAGATTAATTAAATTGGATGAGAGAAGATTTTATTGAATTGAACTTTTGAAACAATACATCAGCCTCTACCTCTATAGAGAACTCCTAAACTAGTGACTAAAAAAAATATCTCTAAAATCTTCTAACAACATAGTTGTAATTAACTAAAATATCCTATTGTAGCTTATCAACTATATTTTCTCCTAATTCAACAGGCACATACACACAATTATACATGTAAAAGAACAAGTTCCATTTCTTGTCAGTTTCAACAAAAAACTACATTATCTTAAATAGTCACCACTAGGTGGCATGTCAAACATATAGTACATTTTTGTTGCTTTTTGTTCTCTTTTAGATTTGATTGTTGTTATTTTTCCTCTACTAGCATCATTGTGTTCTATTCTATGAAGAAGAAATTAATTGAACCAAATCAAGTTAATTCAAGCCATCACTAAGGAGATTTGACCCTTCTTCGAGATCAAGACTATAGTGGAAGCTCCATCTCCTACCATGCAAAAGGTGTTTTCTATAATTAGATATGATCACTTTTAATCAAAATGACCGATACCAAAAATTTTACTTCACTTCAATTAGGGTAGTTAACCTTCCATTTCCCCACCACACGCAACCACATTTCCTTTTCTCAACCATAGGTTCTTGCTCCAGCAATCAAACCAAACCCTTCACTCAGCCAAAACCAAAATCCAAACCTGCAAGCTGTAAACAGGTTTGATAGAGTCACAATTTTTAATGAGTGATGGTAGTGGGTTTCATTGCCGGGAGCTAGATTGTGCATTCACTTTATGAAAATTCTAAGATCTCCTAAATTTAAATCAGGGTTTATTCTAGCCATTTGAAACTTTCATTAGGCGATTCTAGATAAATTTACAGAAGTTTTGGATAAATTCCATGATTCTCACATCCTCTTAGGATATGGTTTTAGAGCTAACTCAATCAGCTTGCATAGTGAGGATTCTTAGTCAATTTGGGACTTGGATTTTTCGCAATATATCATAATAAATAGGAATTGTCACAAAGAGGGTGAACTTAGTGACCCAATACTTATTCTTAACTCAATTCTTATTTTCTAAATCGAATTACACCACTGCTCATAACAGCCTAAACTCCCAATCACTCACTCAAGAATTCCACCAAAGCAACATGTATCACACAAGTATTCTATATTTGTAAAAACAGAAATTACCTTAAGAATCCATCTACTGGCTCAACAAGAGGTTCCCAAGCTTCATACTTATCATTGTATGACCTGGCAGCCAAGGAGAAACCAACAGTGCAATTTAGATACCCAGTTCTTCCATGCAAACTAAATGTTATTCCACTCAAAGATATATTGAACAAGGGAACCATCTGTCAAATTCAAAGAAAAGCAGTCAATACAGAAGTAATACTTCCAAGAAAGCTCTAATAACTTATCAAGAACTAACTCTTACGAAAGCTTAAGCAGTTAAGTGATAGCTCATGAAAGGCTTTATATTTAAAAGTAAAAATACTGTTTAAGAATGACATCAATAATAGTAAAATAGTTAAAAAAAACAATAATAATAACATTAACCCCCCTCTTCAATGGTCAACGAGGCATGTTAGAAACCTTGGAAAACATTTAACAATGCACACTAAAAACACTTACCAAGTAATTATTTAACAGAAAAATTATTTTACATGGCGAAAGATTTGGTCTATCCATTTTCAATAAAAAGTTCATTATACTTAGTGTATATTTAATTAAAGTCTGTTTGCAGTTTGATTCAGAGAGAAGGTATACGTACAATAGGTAAGGTCAACAACAACCATTTCATTAATATTAAATCTAGAAGCATGTTGCACTTAGCACACTATGAAGTGAACTTTGAGCTAAACTCCATCTCACAATATTAGGTTGTATGGTGAGATTTGTGGTCATTTATATATTATAATTTGATTACATTTTTGTGCATGTGATATCTCCAACATGGCCTCTCAAGCCGATCTTGAGCATGGAACTAGATATTTGTATGCTATCTGATAGGCCCAACAAGCCTTACTAAGATAAACTATCATACAATCTTATAAACTAAACTTATGGAGCTAGATATTTGTGTGTTGTCTGATAGGTCCAAAGTTTGCATCCACTTATATATTATAATTTAGTCATTATATATTATAATTTAGTCATCTTTCCGGTCGATAGGATCTCCAACAAAAATTTCTCAATATTTGGAGAATATCTATTGATATAGACGCATTCATTCTCAAAACTTAGGCAGTTAGGTGACTAGACACACTATTTTTCTAACAAAACTTACAATCTAAGCATTTTATTCTCACCAAACCACTGTAATCATCGAAAAGAGCCATAGAGAGGGTCCCAATTCCTGCATCAATGACTGTAACATCTGAGCCACTTGGCACATTTGAATCTGCAAGCTTTAAAGCAAACCTTCTTGGGGGTCTTTTAAAACCACCACGGACAATAAAAGTCCCCAACTCGTTGCCAACAGCCCATATGCTAAATGGTTCTGGTACATGCTTAACATCAGATGTATCCCACACACTTTCTTCCAGAAATTTATCTCCTGCTACCAAATCACTCCGCATGCATCTTAATGTGCTAAAATCATTTTGCTTAGGTTTCCCTTTACATGCAACACAACCCAAGGAAACAAAGCCAGGAGGAGCTTGTGGAAGCCAGAATGACATGCTTTCCATTCCCCTCTGCTTTTTTATTTGTCCGACAAGCTGAAAATCTAGTGGAGTTTTAAAAACATTTTCATCCCTGGAATCATGAACAACAATGCAGGCATTTGGAGGTTCATACCTAAAAAGCAGAAGATTGCATCAGTTCCATATTAATTGTAAAGAGGAAGATAGCAAATTAATATCTAAACTTATACAATGAAAGGGAAGATAATAAGGAAACGCACCCTTTAACAGCTACATCACCAAAATATATCATTCCCATTGGTACAACTGGACGCCATATGGACAACCTCTTTCTTGAATTTGATCCCTGATTCCACCACACTAACTCAAAGCTAGCAACAGGCTCATAACGCCTATTAGAATTTGCACCGACAGACTGGTCAGGTTGCAAGGCTTGATGCCCACCAGAAGGAGCATGGGAATCCTGACTACTTAATGCTGCTGAGGATGGCTTCAAATTATCATATTTAATGCAACGCAATTCATATGCTTTACCCATCAAACTAAGAGAAACAGGATCTGCTGGCAAGAAAGTGCCAACAGAATTTTCCACTCGCCAGAATGCCACAGAGGATGGTGATCTGCAATCAAGACAAACAATATTGTGTTTACAAGGGACAAAAATTCCATGATCTTATGCCTGATCAATAGTTCAAAATTTTGCAAGTAAAACACCCAACATCATCTCAGAATTAATGTTCAAATCAGTTAAGCAAAATGATAGCATTATTTCACTAGCAAGCAAAATGGTATACGTAGCAAAAGGCACTAACCTATAAGTTTGGTACTTTAAAGTATAAAATTGCAAATGACCCTATATGTTACGGCAGAGCAGGAGATAATTTTCACTTACATATCAGTGGTGCCTATTGTGATACAATCCCTTAATGAACATGGGGATACAGAAGTAGATGGGATGCAAAAAGCAGAAGATAGTGGGGGCGGCGTCTTTCCACGAGTAACAATACAACCTAGTGCAACATAACCTTTGGGAGCTTCAGGGAACCAAATGGAACAAATGGCATCGGCCTCAGTATTCCGTAACAAGTCAAAATTGTCCACTTTTTCACCCTTAATGCCCACAGAAGTTAAAGGTGGCCAAATCAATCTGAAACTAATAGGTCTCTTGACTGTTACAGAATTGATATTTACTGCAAGAACTCCTTTTGTTGGTGGCTTGTCTCTGTCAAGCAAACACGTCATATTAACATTCAAATCAGTGGGGAATAAATGCATCAGTATAGACAGAAACTATTAAAGAATTTGCACTGACAGTGGTGTCAGGTAGTCACCAAGTACAGCAAAACCAGGAGGAGCATGGGGCCTCCAAAAGGCATATGTTTGATCAGTTTGAGAATCTGCATCCAAAATGAAAAATGAATGAGATCAGTCCTCCAAACCACATTTGTCACTTTATTTACAAAATGAAAAACAAATAGAGGATGATAAACATACTTTTTATTGTTCCAACTTTGTCAAAGTGAGAGCAAACAATTGTCATTTTCTTCGATGTCATCCTTAAAAATGCTAAAATGTCATCTTCAACGGCCATAAATAGTCTCAAGATACTGAAAGTGAAATTCATGAAAATATCAGAAACAGACAAATGTATATTTGTCCTCCCTGAAGCATTTGAGTACTTCAACAACGTATCAAATGGCTCCAAAATCCTGATTCCATTACTCTCCATAGTCAAACCAAGTACATCTGCACTCATCTCAGTATTGTTACCCTTCAATACAAGCCTAGCAATAGAAGAACACAGCAAAGTCAGTTAATCCCATATTATCATCGTACCTAAATAGAGTGAATAGTTAAAACAGGCCTCTGGCACATAATTCGTACAGAAGATAAAACTCGATCATAATTAGGGATTTTATATCTTTCGTCTTATAGAAATTCAGTGTTTCAAAAGAGAATAAACAGAATGATTCACGGCATTAACTTCTAATTACACTAAGGTATTAATAGAAATATGGGAGAGCTCCAGATCTACCTAACTGACTAACAGCTGTTGCAAAATCCACAACTGTCATCACTAATAGCTCTAAGCTACTAGCAGGTTTATTCTACTATCTAAGGCAGATCTTCTAAGGAGCCATGCCCCCATCCCAAATTTTTAAATATACATAAATACAAGAATTTTGAAATGCATTGCTCCTCCGACTCCTAAGAAGATTTGTCTTTGATCTTAGCAAATGATGTGATGTAGGACTTGAAGAAGATTGCGCCCAGAGGTTTGGCCTACCCGTATATGCAGAGAACACCTTCACCTTCTTCTAGGTGTTGGTGCTCAATTGACCTTTAAACACATTCCCACACAAATGTGGCCATCCCCACACCGCTGTGGGCAAATCTGATTTTTATTTGTGAAAAAATTGAAGTTTTGTTTTTAGTTGAGCTTGGACCCATTGTAATCCCCAGATTTAAATAGAACCTCTCATGAGGGTTGCAGTGTTCTCAACCTTGTTTTGTTGTTGTGGCTTAAAATTTAAGATTGTGACTCTCCCTCTAGATTTCTTTCTTTATTTTCTTTTGGACTTCTATCATGTTGTGTTTTCCCTCTTTTCTAGGTATTTGAAATCCACATTAACTAGAAATATGGTCCATTATAATATATAAGTGAGTGCAAACCTTAGGCTTAAGGTCACTTAAGGTCCAGTTTCTGAAACTAATGATTCAGGGCTTGGTCTTTGATGACTATATTTAATAATTGCAATGTCCTTATATCCATTTGAATTCTCCACTTGGTCATATTCTTATTCATTTTATTACTTACAAATTTTCTAAGACACTCTCTTTGAGCTTAAAACATGGACTAGGCACAAGCCCACCCTACATTATGCTGAACTTTAACTTCATTATTAAAAATTAAGGTTGGTCTACTAAGCAGATTTCTATATCATTCAGATAGGCTTGAAACCGTGCCAAATGACCAGCTCTCTTAATATACTAACCTATTGGTAAAGGCCCGTGATTGATTTTATATATACAGCAGTAGGAACAAATAAAGTAGCATTAAGAATCTAAATAAATAGAAAGTGTGCCAAACTAGGTAAAATGGAAGCATACCATTTTCACAAGAGGAACTCACCTGCAAAATGCATCCAACTGTGCATGTAGAAGTTTATTAGAAAGGTTTAATAACTCTCCTACATCTTTTGAGGTGTTATAAAAGGTAAGCTCTGGGCCAATAGCCTGCAAAGAAATATTTCATCACATCTTAAGACATGCATAAAGCAAAGACATTAACGAAAAGGTATAAATCATACCACGACTTCTTGTCATAATGCAGTATTGATTACATATTTATATAAATACGGCATCATGATAAAATAAACTGCAAAACACATACAACAGCAACAACAAAGCACACTCCCTTTATGCAAAAAGACAAAACATCTGGAGCATAATCGATGACCCCTGAGACTAGATAGGTTCAAATACCACATTAGAAATGGACTGGATCAAACTAACTCCCAAAACTCAAGGAGAGATACTTGCCCATGTCTTTTAAGGAGAAATCTGGCCATTCTAGGGAGTGTGCTAAACAAATTAGAATCCTAGTCTAACAAGATTAGATCCCAGTTAAGTCTTAACCCATACCACAAGTAGTAGATTAAAATAAAAGTAGCAGCATGCAGACAGATTGGCAGATTAAATGTCAAGATGACCAATGAATCAGGACAATAATTATTAATATACCAAAGCTTCAACGACCACAATATTATCACATGCTACAGAATTTTTTAAAGCAAACTAGACGAAAAAGCTTATATTTTTAGGTTTATAGATTACATTGTCTTGACATGGCATCTAGGCAACCAAAAGGTTGGGTTCAGATGTCATTTAAAGAAAGAAGACTAATTTTACAAAACATTTTTCTCTCTCATTTTGAACTTTGCTTCCTTTGGTCTGATTACTTTTCTGATGGTACAGAAAGTATTTGAATTTGAGCGGAGCTAGCAACACTTTCTCTAAAAAATACTATATCATTGGAAAGGAAAAAATCAATTGAAACTCATCAAATAAGATACAAATTTGTATGGCTTCCAATAAAATCAGCCGACGGAGATTTGTGCTAGCATTTCTCTAAACATTTATTTAAAAAGAGAAAGAAGAAGAACAAAATAAAGAAAAGGTTGACTCATTATGTCCTTGAGCAACTTCTAGGTTCTTTATAGTGTTTTAAATATAATTTGAGGAGCATGTCAAAGCCGCCCCTGAAAATAGTAACCTTGGGTATTATAATTTAACCTTTGTTCTAAGCCACAGGAAACAAAATTTCACATTTTCTTAGTGAAAGTTGCTAACAAGGAAACTTCCAAATCCAGGAAAATACTATTAAAGTAAGCCTACTTTTCCCTATGTCTTTAGTTAGTCTGCTTTGAATTATCGTTTCTCTCTTTGAAGGTGAGCACAGTACTTCAAGGGATTAGATGGAAGGAACCTCTGCTAAGAATGGAAAACAATGATTTGAGTCCTTATTTAGCTTTCAAATGGGAGAGGACTTGCATAGAGTGAGCCCTTGTATCGCGGTAAGGTAACCCTTCTTTCATTTAGAATCAATCATACACAAATCCATGAGTAGTTAACTGAAGCAATACTTAACCTGAAGCTCGATGATCAGTTCTGTGGAGTTATTAACAGCATTATTCTCACGTAGTCCTTCGTCCACACTTCCTCTCAAAGACCTAGACTGAGGGCTTTCAACTAATTCTTCCAAGTACACATGATCATCCGCTAAAGCTGAATAGCTACTGTCTGAACCGAGAAATACACAAGAATCCAAATGCGGTCCACACTGCAAACATAAAAACAAGGTAATTAGCTTTTTGGGCGTACACCAAAAATTTATATCATCTATATGGCCCTTCGATAAAGAAGTTGATAAAGCGAGACAATATGACCTTAATAACAACATTTCTGAACTGCAACTTCTTCCCATTTCCAATGTATATTATAGCCTCTGTGCTAGCTGCTGTGATATTAAAACCCTGTCTATCCTTTAAATATAATATTCCACCATCACCATCGTAAATGAAATGATCAAAACCATCATTATCAACTATTAAAGGCTTTTGAGGTGATAGGTAAAATTCAGTACAAGGTTGCTTGTAGACAGGTTGATCAATGACAATAGCTTCCAGCATGTCAGACCGACTTTCTTCGACTGATAACATACTACTGACAGTTGGAACAAAGAACTCGACTACAGCAAGAAGAAAATCTAGTGCAACAAGCAACTGAGGCCTCTGGACACACAAAGAAACAAATGTTGAATTCTGACCAAATTTCACATCAACAATGAGCATTGTCTGAACTAAATTAAAATTATTTCCCTTAATTAAGCTACTATCAACTGAATCTTGGTTTTGATCATATGAAGAAGTATGAAGATGATTGGCTCCAACATTGTCAGGCTTTCCTATTGCTAACCGAAATTCTTGTTCAACTCCCTCACGGTCGTCAAACACACTGAAACCTTGCAGTGTTGCAGAGAGGAATCCATTTCCTGCTGTGCTGGACTTATACAGCAGCCAGGCACTACTGACCTGCACCAGAGAAAACCACAAACTGAGCCATACACAATAAATTTCTTTAGTTGATTGAACTTAGTCAACTGCATTTTGTTTTAGAGAAATTGTTTTATCCTAGTTAATTAGGCCACTTACCTAATCTTCATTGGTCAATCTCAACAATCCTAGTTTATCCTAATTTAATCTGGCTGTTAATGTACACAGCAAAGTGTACAGCTATATAGTGTGGGTAATTATTATAAAGAAAATAATTGCCTTAAGCTAATACGCAAACACTATAGTCTATTAGCTTTACAACTTTTCTCTTTTTTTCGACTACCTAACATAGCCTTAAGCTACTATACACACACATACACTCTATTAGTACCTGTACAGTAGCTAGAGATGAATCTCTAGTTAACCCCGTATATAAGCTCAACTCAACGAGATTAATGGACACACAGACTTTCAGCAGAACAGAGGCTTCAACATTGGTGGTCCCTGAATGAACGCCATTTGCAACCTCAGGGACAATATCTCCTGTGGTATCATTCAATGTCGCAGAGGAATATTGATTCAGCGGTGGAGGAATATGAGGGACTTCAGAAAAGTTAGAAACAGCACACTCAGTAATAATTTCATATTCCTTATTGGACACTTCCGCCTTCAACTCTTCAATCTGTAGAACCACAACATCCAATACAAGACAAATTTTAAAACAGCAAGTTAATAGAAATAAGGTTTAATTAGTTATTTGGCTATACTTGCACAGTCCTTACATTTTATTCCTAATATTGAAAAATAACTTTAGTCCCCATAAACATATATTGTCCCTAATATAATTTTTAACTCAGTTCATACACACTTTCTAATTTGTTTTAACAACTCTAGATGACAGACAAAAAAGAATTAATGGATTAAAATTAACAACTTTTAGCTGTAGGGATAAAACATAAAGATTGTGTAACTATAGCGACTTTGAAAACAGCTCATTTTAGTCCCCTATAAATGTATGTTTAACTCACTTTAGTCTCTACACATAAGTTTAAACTCACTCAATCCATGCACATATACTTTTCAATCTGTTTTAGTTCCTACAGTTTTAGATGACAGGAACTAATACGGGTTAAAAGGTGTATGCATTGAAATTAATAGTTAAAGGTAGGGACTAAAGCGTAAAAATTGTGCAAGTATATCGACCAAATGACTAATTAAATCTATAAATAACAAAGTATTCCAACAATAGAAAATAAGTGAAATACTAACGAATACTTTTAAGAAAGGCAATCCAACTTTCATGAAATATTGCACAAGAAAATGAAATATATTACCTTGACTATGACTTCAACACTTGGAAATTGGCCTAACAAGTCTCGAAGCGACCGGTGAATAGTCACAGATAGCCCATTTACATCCTGAATTATGCTTTCACCTATGTCTGATCCAGTTCCAACATTCAAATTGATTTCTTCAACCTACACCCAATCAGATCGAAACAAAATGGTTTAAAATGCAGGACGCAATAAGCCCCAAATAAATATAATATCAATCAAAGTGAGCACATAAGCAAGGGAGTCACGGAACACTTGAAGATCCTTTCTGACCAAGTTTCTATCTCAGATAAAAGACAAAAGGATGTAATAATTTATTATTTATGTCATGTGTAAAGCTGAATACAAAGAATCATTTATAGTAGCCACTCTTGAAAGCAAAATGACAAAAACACCTAAACAAACTCATCAAAAAGGGACAGTTGGAAATAACAAACTAAAGGGGAATATTGTTCTAGTGTAGCAGAAAGATACAGAGAGAAAAGAATATCTTTTATATTTTTTATTCTAATATATACTAATATCCCCCTTAAAACTTAAGGTGTAGCACGAGAAATGACCGTCACGTTGAGTTTTGTCTTTGAGCAAAACAAATCTGGTTGGATAAAAATGCTTTGTCAGCAAATCTACCCATGGATAGAAGAATGGAATATGAACTTCCATGTGTTTAGCGCAACTGTGAAAAACAGGGTTGTGAGTAATGGCCAAATCAAGGGTTCCCTTCGTTATCTGCAATCCAACATTAAACCAAACTTTGCAAGCTTTATCTAGAACATAGTATCACAAAATCTCAACTGTTCAATTTTGTCAACAACACACAACCCTTGCTTCATCAACCCAACTAAGTTTTTCTCACTTACATGACCTAACCTCATGTCATACCTCATTCTTAAACAAGTCATTCCTCTTAACCACAAACATTAAGCAAGCTACTATGACACCTTCCAAGGAATCCAAGCCACTCTTTCTCGCATCCTTCATCGCTACCATGGATCCCCTCATCACCTTCAACATTCGTTGCTCACCTTTAAACACATCACTTCTTTTCAATTCAAGTTCACCAAAAATATAAGGTTATGCTTGAACACAGGTACAAACCCAACATCTTCAAGCAATCTCTAAATTTCATATTGTAGATGAAACTTAATAGTTCTAACTCATCTTATCGGACTTGTTATCGCCAGGGAGAACTAAACCTCCTTCAAGTTCTATAAACTCTTAGAACCATAAATGCTTGGGTGCCATGTGGAATGAGCAACCAAAGTCCTTCACTCACAAGTACTAATCAACACCATGAGGACCTCTATGATTCATAACAATCTTCCACCAAAGCTACTTCACCAAATGTAGACAATCTACCAGATCCTAACGATCTTCCCACAGAGCTCGCTCACCACACCAACTTGTAATTAATAATAACTTTGAACAACAGCTCTAGCTTGACCAAGTTTATGTATATTCTGTGACTCCCTAATAACATGAAAAGAAGCATCAGAATTAGGAATCCATGTAGAATTCACACCATCTTGAGAAGAGGTATTAGCAAGCATAGAGCTAGGTGTGACAGCATGAGTACTCGTGAATTGTGTCCCAAATCCAATAAGAGTGTGTCGAACCAATACCATGAGAGAGAATCAACTTTCGATAATGTTGATTATAGCCATGTAAGGATGGCATTTGATCCTAAAGTTCCCAAGCTTTGTATGCAAGATTCACTCGATCAACATCACGATTTTGGTCAAGTTTTTCAGCAAGGGAAGTTGGAAAGGGATAAGGTGTGGATGTGGTGGTATTAGCAATAGCAATGTACAGATTACATATTTAAAGATTGCCACAAGGATGAAGGCTCTAGATACCATCATAGAGAAAATATAAGAGGATGTAATATTTTATTATTTTTATCATGTGTAAAGCTGAATACCAAGGGAGCACTTATAGTAACTACCCTTGAAAGAATAAATGACCAAAAAACCAAAATAGACTCACTGAAAAGGGCAAAAATAACAAACTAGGGGAACATTATCTAGTGGAACGAAAATATACAGACAGAAAGAACATCTTTCATATTCTTTATTCTAATATATCCTAATATTCTATAACCTGAAAACCAATCATATTATGAGCAACCAATCTCACCTGGACAGTCAAAGTTTCCAAGTGCACTGCATTAATTTCACTTTTACTTCCACCAATCCACTGAAATGTGTTCTTCACAGTTATATGGACAATGTCAAGCTTCAAAAAACTGCATCCAAGAAAAATCAACAACCGATATATAAGGAATGAAAACCACACTTGACCCATCACTTAACAGGGGACGCTGTTATATTAAGTGTCCCATTAACAACAACTATACAGCACAGTCTGTCTGATGTAAAAACATATGTGAAACCGATATTTAGAGAAGTTATAAGTAAAAAGGAAAACTAATTCTTCAGCTTACTCAAGGCTATCTGTCCTCTGGGGCATTAATATTATAGGCTTCTTGAGAGAAAGATCAAACTTCACAGCAGGTGACCCTTCAATTTCGCTAGCTGAAAACCATTTTTCTGAATTTGTCGCTTGATCTGTTACTTTGACGACACTCTTTGGGCTGTCCGGAACAAGACCCATAAAGTAGCCAACAACCTGCATGCATTTAAGACTCAAGAAATCTTTATAATAAAATTCAAAAAGATGAACCAATTAGTTAATACCTCCTGCAAGAATCGATTTAGATACACAATGCGCACTTCTGAAAGCTCTCCAAAAAGACTGAAATCGTAACCTTCATAGTCTTCATCATCATTGCTAAATGATGTGAATTCCAACTACATGGTCAATAAGATATTCAACAGTAAGCTCACTATAGCAAAACTAAACACTGAAAGTTATAAAGTAAAGGTTTATCATTTTTCACTCTTTTATGTGTATTAATAAAAACAAAACTGAATGAGTCACGTGTAAAGATTTGCTAACTAAATACTTAAATTAGTCTTGCCAAGTAACACCAAATCTAATAGAATATGGAGCAAATCAACAAAATACTGATATTCAATTTAACACCTTTTGAAGGCAAAGAAAGATTGTTTGAAGAAAACAAAATAGGATAAAGTATGAAAATTACCAAAAATGTTATATTACTACTCAAGAGGATACAATATCTACCAAAAGATAAAAGGTATAAAAATGAGCCTCAAAGGCTTAAATACAACCAAGCTGGCCAATCCATTTGAGTATCAAAAAGGAAAAAAATGTTAAAAGGACTACACAAAAACACCAGAAAGGTCGTGCACATATAACCCTAACCCATAACCTCAATAAAAGATCAAAACTCCAATCCTATCTCAGTCAAAATACCAGAAAATGTTGATAAATTTTGAAAATCCATTTACAAAAATTTTAATCCAAGGTTGAACGACATAAATGTTCCCAAAGAGCTCAAAATATATTCCAAACTGAGAGCACCTGAATGGTAGTGAGAATCAAGATTCCTAGAATAAAGACTAGAAGATTCCGGAATCATCCATGAGGTGAACACCAAAGAAAGAACAAGTGAACAATCTTTAGCAGATCAAGAATAAGAAAAAACATCCTTTAAAAAACTGAGCATTTCCTTTCAACCAAAGGAACTAAATTGAAATAAATCAGGACACTAAATACATGGATCACATTTTAAAATGAAACATTGAAAGCCAGGATAAAGAGGTACCTCCACAAAAGATCTGCCCCCAGGATTTCTCATATCGCATGCCCAGTAATATAAATGACTGCTAGGTAGGCTATTATCACTAATTTTTAGATTCCCCAATGCTGCTTTAATACTAAAGGAGGAAGGGAACACCTTGATGTCTGTAAGCAAACTCTCTTGAAACAAACAAGCAAGCTTGGTTTCATTTTCCTTCATCAAAAGGATTTGAGCCTGTGCCATTTTTAATGTCAGGTTGAACATAACTCTAGATTTCCCTTTTCCAAACAAGCCCTTAACAGCATGATCCTCAACAGCAGTACATTGTAGATCATCAACATCTCTTGAAATATCATTTTTCATTCTGGCTGTTGAAGAGCTATCTCTAGAAGTTGCAAGGTTCTTATCCTCGATATTAATAGAATTAATAAATTCCATAATGGCTAGAATTGTTGGTCTTCTACAAAAAAATGTCAAGGTTGCCAGAGTAACTACCACCTGAAATGAAAAATAAAATATTTAGTGAAAAAATCGTTTAAACTAAAGGCCACTTGTTAAAACCCATCAACACCCACCTGCTTGTCTATATTCTTATACTGAGAGGAGTTCTGGTCATAGATAATTATTTGAGCTTTAACAAAACTCTCCAATGTGTCATTGAGTTCAAGCTCCTTCCTACTAGAAGGAGAGTCACTAGGTAGAAGTCCAGTGATGCGAGTAAACTTAGCGGGTTTTAGAGATGAATAATTAAATTGCATGTCACTGGCAGAACTAGATGGGTATTCTGATGTACCTCCAGGAGACTGTGTAGGATAATCAACAGTGTCTGCTAAAGTCTCAGGTGCCTCATAAAACTTATCATCAGTTTCAGTAGGGTTCAATACACCACTTTCAACATACGTTCCATTGTTATTATAAAGTAATGAATTTTCATCTGCAGTCCCAATATAAGATCTTGCCAGAAAACAAGGCTGGGACAATAGTTGACTACAGCAAACTAAATCTTCTATTTCCAAAGATTTCAAGATCGTTCCAACATAGATGTTGTTGTCTCTGATTGAAACCTCCACCTGTTTAAATATAAATGCCTCAAAAGGGAAGATCAAAGCATCCAGCAAAGAAAACAACAAAGCATCTATTTACCTGACCACCTATTGCCCGAAATTCAAACAATCGTCTTTCTTCATTTAGAAGAGCCTTCATTAAGCTCTGATCAGACTACACCAGGACACATTTTTAGTTCAAGTGGAAATTCAAATTTTAAACTAATACAACAAAAAGCCAAAAGGCCAACCTGATAACTATAACTGAAGCAAATCTTTAATTCATCGAGAACACCGGTTACAAACAATCGTTCAGCAATTCCTACATCAATATCATGTTCTGATTCAGTATCCTCATGATCCGATGAGGTTTCAGATAGACCAGAAATTGGAGCTGTATTCTGCACAAAAAAAGTGAAATATCAACTTTAAAATTCAAACACGTTAACAGCATCACGCACTAGATACACTAATTAGACAATGCTTGTGAATTTGTTTATATTGGAGAAATAGGTCCTTTTCCTTCTATATTTTCCAGAGAGTTATGGGGGAAAAAAGTACTACTTCCCTTACTTAATCAGTCACCAAATGCCCACTAAAAAATTACAAAACCTTTTAACTAAGAAAATAAAAGCCTAACATAGTAATCAAAAACAACCAATCATACGGGAAAGAAATTACAACTAATTTAGGTTGTTGTAAGTAGCAGATTTTAAGGATAAAAATATTCTTAATATTTCTGTAGTAATTAGGAAAAAAATATCTTCAGAACATTCCTATTCACTTCAACACATTTTTATTTCCTTATTTAAAGAATTCGATTATTGCAAATAGAGATGAGAAAGTAATTGTTGTGATTGTAATAGATAAAATAATTTTTTATTTTCTTCACGTAGTTCAAGATAGTATCAGAGCTACTGACATTGGGAGCCGCTTTTTCAGTGCCTTATTAACAGCTGCCACCACCATTGTTTGCCATGGTCATTGAGGTTAGTTGTGGACCAGAAAGGTATGCCCCCACACACCACCGCCATAGAGTGGGTCGGGACTTCTGATTTAAGTATATCTGAATTTTTTATTCTTTTGGCAAAGTTCTCTTTATTACGAGTTAAAAAGACAAGAGCTGAATCTTTATCATCTCTTTCTTATTGTGTTTTTTTTTTCAGAGTGTTGTACGAAAAATTTTAAAGAGGAACTTGAATAATGATTAAAGAACACATTTTCACCAATGGGCTTCCTCAGGGGAAATTCCAAGATCTTATAGGCAATATTGGAATGATGATATTCATTTCCCAACTTGAGGAGGGGTGTTGTAAATAGCATATTATTAAGATAATGTACTCTCAATATCTCCATAGTAATTAGAAAAAAAATATCTTCAAAATCTTCCTATTCATTTCAAAATATTTTTATTTCCGTCTTTTGAAAGATTTGATTATTACAAACAAAGATTATGAGAATGTATGGTGTGATTGATATCAGTAAAATAACTCTATTTTTCTTACATGGTTCAAGTGAGGATTATAATCAGACTTCATCTTAAAACCAATTGGAACAAAGCGAAGTCGCCCAACAAATATATAAGCCAATCTCCAAAACTTGAACCAAGTGATTTGGGACTTCCCGACACTCCCACTCCACATATGCGTACCAAACCAAGGAGCCCATCAGAATAGGCTATCACTATGATGAGCTATAGGCTCTGATACATTTTATCTTAAAACTAATTGGCATCAAGCGAAGTAGTCCAACAGATATATATAAGTTTGTCCAATAGACATATAAGTCGCACTCCAAGATTGGAGGCAAGTGATGTGGAACTTCCCAATAATTACTTTAAGAGCAAACACAGTGTTTTTCTAATAGATACGTTTAGGGCTGACATAGTTACATGAAGTTAGTCAGTTAGTTCATTAGGTCGAGAGAGTTACAAGAAAAAATTAAGGTGTGTTGCCTCTAAATAGATAAGGTAATGTAGTCACAATTGTGAGTGAAATTGTCCAATTTTGCAATTCTATAGCCCCATCAGGTAGATCACAAGCAGAATTGAATTTCTCCTCAATTGTAAATCTCCAATCTAAATCGTGAGACACTTGCTAGGGTGGGTATTTTATGCATTGGCTTTTGCAGGTTAGATTCAAGCTCCATGAAAGAAAAATGTTTTTCAAGTGAAAACAATGCCCATTTTCTTCAACACTTATTCGGGTAGGCACATACCATCAAAACCTAACAACTCATCTTACACGACCTTTTTCTTTGTTCTCTCTCTATTGCCTGAAGCCATGAAAGTCACCATAGGTAAGAGAGTTCTCTGACACACACAAGGCTACACCAAAAGGGTTGCCTTTTTCTGTTTCAGTGGTTTGCACAAGTTCAAACCTGTTAGGTAGTGCATTTTTCTTTGGGGGTGCCAGGGTTTTTTCATTTAATTAGCTTCTTCTTTGCGGGTTGGTTGACGTGCTTCCCTTCCTATGTTATTGTTAGAGATATTTCTCTTTGTACATTTATGTTTATCTTTATGTTAGTGTACTATTTTGGTTATATAACTAACTGGTTCAGTTCGTTACAACAAACTTTGTTAAAGGTCTATTATCTGGTCTTATATATAGGACTTGTGCAACAGAGAATAGACAACTTTTCAGTTAGCGTACTCATTCACTTTACAATCAATAAATGATTTCTTTCTAATATTTAAAACTTAAGTTTAATTAAGCATCTAAAGTGTTTAAAGGTAATGTTTTAGTATTTATGTTATTGTATTTACATATATTGTGTATACTAGATGAGGTACTTGAACCTTGAGGTTGTTCCATCTAACGAACTAGTCTCTTGGGTTGGATTCTCTTTTTGTATTTAAGTACTAACAATTAGTTCTTGCTAGTGGTGCCACTGAGAGTTGCGCAACATGGTTATCGTCCTCAAATAGGGTGACCATATTAGGAGCTCTACATTAAGTAGGATGAGCTCCTTAATGTGGTATATGAGCTTTGAGGCGATCCCACAACTATGATCTTCTGACCCCTTCTCAATCTCGAATTACTTGTTTGGTGAAAAAGAATTGAGATTGTATCTAGAAAATTCATATTAAAGATGGAATCAGTCAATAAATAAATTCTGTTTTCTTCTATTTCTAACACAGCTTCTATCATTTTCCTTATATATTAGTAAGCTCGTGCAACTTCTCATCCAGAGATGCTTTAATTCTGAAAATAAATTCCAATTATAAGCAAGTATCTTCACTGTTTAGAAAGTTGCAAATGTCCACTGTACTATCAGGGCAAACTGCAACAAGTCGGAAAACAAATTTATCATGTCGGGTTCCTAAATTGATAGGAATTGATAAGGGAAAATGATGTTTCAAGACCATACACAAACATCTTCCATTTGTTACAATTACATCAGGATTATGAAAAAGTATAAAGCCATTCACAACATTCACGTACAAACACAGCAAGAGAAAGGGAAGGAAGAAAACAAACTGATGCATAATAAATAGCCCCTTGTAAGCGCCTGTGCCAGGTTTTCATTGATTCCTCAGAGTCACAACGTATAATTAGTGCATTTGTGTCCTCGACAACCTACAACCAATCATTTAATGATTGCTAAAATTCAAACCTTCATGGAACGAACAGAAAGCTACCATCACTGGTTCTGGATAGCAGAAAAAAAAAACAATTACCTTATTGTTGGATCGTGTAGGATTACAAACAACCAAAACATGTTGTACATTACCAACAAGCTCTTGTGAAACCTCAGATACCTGTTTCCCTCGCAGGCTATGACAATAAGATTACATAGGCTGTTAATAGCAAATATAAACCAAGAGAAGATGCAGAAAACAAACTAAAAAACCACTTTAATCAGATCTTTCAGAATAAGAAAGAAAGCCTTTATTAGATACAAAACAATATGTAACATTTGTTTGTCATTTCACTGTAATTTCAGTAACATCTACTCTGTTAAGAGAGTTTATTAGTTGCTGACTCAGCAGCACGTAACTACAGCTTACACTTAAAAAGTCTTCACCCTTTCTATTATTTCTCTTTGTTGATAATCAAATTAAATATTCTGAATCCTATTATGATAAGTTTAGCTTATAGGAATGAATATCCCTTTTGGAGAAAACAAAAATATCATCTTATGATGTGTAATGAATACAATAAGGGTATACAATTATGCATCTCCATCGTATTCTAACACACGGTTTTCTGCTCAATATGTATCTATTTTCTATCCTTTAACATGATATCTAAAGCCCCAAGAGAAGTTCTATGAAAATTGTCTAAAGCCCAAAGAGAAGCTCTTAGAAAACTGTCTGGTCAGTGGACCCACAGTCCCTGGAGATAATTTTTGGTGTGTATATGTCCATTTCATCCTCTACGCCAGCCACCTTTTTTCTCATGACATCTCACTCCAAACAACCGCTCTGACAAAATTAACAGTGCCGACAATTTACTTACACAGAACGGTGTGCCTTATTAAAACAGACAAAGTGTATTTGCATAGAACCACAACCAGAACAGCCCCTTCCACCACGATCAAATTGTCCTCTATGACGTTGTCCAGCCCCACAAAAACCAGTATATCGAAACCGATTACTTTGGGCAGTATTGTTGTATTGGACTTCTTGATCAAGAACTTGTGCAGAAGGAATAGATGAAGCCTAGGAAACCCCCGACTTCTTCAAAGGTAATAGTATCAACTTTGATTTCAACAAGAGTAATAACAGAAATGTATTCTTGAGAAAGACCTTAAAGAACAGAATCCAAATGTTCTTTGAAAGAAACAGGATCTTCAACCGTACAAAGAGAGTCAACAGGACTCTCATTATGAGAAAGAAAAACAAAAATTGTCTAGTATACAATGTGAGTTATGTCAGTTAAAAAAATACTAGTACTTAGTTTTTCGAAAGAGTCAATGAGAGGGCTACGTCCCCATTTGTCTTAGATCACTCTGAAATTAGACATATTATTGAGACGACTTAAACTCTTATTCTTGGCCACGTTTCACACCATTTCTAGAGAAACATTGTCAAATCATTTGGACACTAATTGGACAGCTGTTAAAAGAATCCTAAGGTATCTTAAGGGCACAATCTCTTATGGTCTTCACATGCAACCAGCCTTCGGAACTCGACCTTTTTCTATGACAGACATGTGTGATGCTGACTAGGCCTATGATACTGAGGATAGAAGGTCTACTTCTGGATCTGCAATATATTTGGGACCTAATCTCATTTCTTGGTGGTCTCGCAAGCAGCATGTCATTGCCAAATCAGGCACTGAAGCTAGCTGAATATTGCAGCTTAGCTCAGTCTTCTGCAGAAATTCGCTGGATGCCAGCTCTTTTGAAAGAATTATCGATTAACATAAAATTTGGTAGAGTGGAACACTAATGGAGCGGCCTTGGAGTTTATGAGGCCAAGCCTCTAAAACAAAACTTGGATATTTGTACAATTGATACATGAAGATGAAGTAGAGGGAAGTAGAGTGTGTAATAACAGCAATGTAGATCAAGGTCGTACATGGTGCACCTGTGTTCCTATCACGCCAATGAAACAATCGGCCTTAAGATCACTTTCAGTAGTCAATGGGTCATTCCAAACTAAGCCACCATAGAAATACATCATAGACATATCATACCAGAGTAGACAACTAGACTCTAGGAAGAGAGCACGGGAGGCAGCAACTGAATTTTGCAAAGTGGATTAAGGTCAATCCTAAATTGGTTTTGGTAATTCAAACTATGAAGAAAGAGGATCAGACAGAATCCAGAGAGACAAATAATTGTTGTGAATTACGCAAACATATCATTTGCCTCCCAACAAGTGAATTTATACGTAAAGTACATACAACTATTGTACAACCGTTTTCTATGAAGGATATAGAAAATTTAGGATTTTAGGGTTTAAAATCTCTTCCAAAATAACTACAGAATCCCTTCAAGTCTTAAGATCTATTCATATTATGAAACATATAAATAAAATTACAAAATATGTTTCTACTTTCACTAAAATTAGGAAATCAAAAAATTGAACAACAAATATAAACAGTTCTACCTTCTCAAAAAAAAAAAGGTTTTAGACTACTCCTGACACAAATAATATAGTTAGGAGTACAATTCTATTATAATAACAAAAAAGAAATTGACTGAAACCCTTAAATGCAATCTATGCAAAATCTTGTAATATAGTATGATAACAAGACACAAGAAAAGGCATCTGTACCTGGTATACTGCTTATAAGATCTCGAGTCAGGGCTTTCAAGTACATAAAGAAATGGCCCAACTAAGCAGAAGTATCTCCGCTGCCACAAGGCCTCCCTAACTCCCACACCCTATTACATTTTTATAGGAGACACGTGATACAAAAATAACAGATTATGATGGAACTACATGGACAACAATATAGCCCAATAGCAAAACCTAGAGGGTCTGAACGAGAGCACTACCTTCCAAGTTAATAGGGACAACCACCCCTCAAGATCAGCCTGATTCCAAGGGCGAAGAAACTCAGAGCTGTCACCATCCTCCTCCTCAAAAATCTTTATCACATGCATCAGCCGGTGATACCGAGCAGGTGAAAAATGAATGGCCAAAGACGGAAGCCTCGCAGCAAGACGTGTAGCAGGATAATATGGAGTCTCTAAACGAATCTGATCACAATGACAAAAAAAGTTGGAATCCTTCTTATCAAGAGAAATTCCAACAGATCAAGAATTTTACCTGTTGAAGCTGTAAGATGACTCCACACTTGTCAATAATTGGGAAGAAACTACTGTTAGCAGAATGGGCTGACTTATTCAGAGAAACTTGACTCCAGTGATAGTCCCCATCAAACAAAAATGCTGATACATCACTTAAGACCAAATCAAATCCCAGGTACATATTATCCTCAGCTGATTCCTGCTGTTCGTCATCCTGAATACATATTTTATAGTTTTTAACAGATTAAAAAGTTCAAAATAAAGATATTACTAAAATTATCCGGAGTATCACCTGTGTGCAAATCATCAAGTTCCCTAGGTCTAGTAAAAGCTTTGTAGCATGGGTATTGTCCGGACAAAAATCAGTAGGAATAGTAATTTTGGGAGCTGCAATATCCAAATCCAATGAAAACCTAACAGATAAGAAATAACTAGAATTAGCAAGAAGCTTCTCAAGAAGAAACCCTCTGGTTTGAGCAATGGTTACATGCTGGAACAACAAACTATAAAAAAAAATCCAGAATAATTTAGTACTACAAAAATTTTCATAAATCATTTTCATTTCCTAAACATCTCCAACTTTGAGCTGCTTAAGTAATTGTGATAAATATATGCTATATTTTACCTCAATTGGTTAGACGTTGTGAAAGGATCTAACGACTATATTGTATTTATTATTCCTTAAGCTAACAACCAATCAGTATCAGAGTAGCCAACAACAACTTGGGCATTGCCTTTAGTTTCATTTAAAAAAGTTTTCATTACAAAAAAAAGGATTGCTAGCCACCAAATAAAAAAAAACTAACAATCACAAGTAGCATTAAAAACTAACTCATCACATTTACAACAAAAGTAATGTCCAATTGAGTCATTTTAACGTTGTTGAGTTTATCAACAAATGTCTCAATGTGGCTTGATTTGTCAATGGTTCATCCTAACAAGATAGGAGTTTGACATTGGAATCAATTAGAGTATCACTAGGTCAGCAGTCTAACATGCATGCTTCTTCAGGTATGACTAAAGCATGCTTGATTTAGTCATAGAAACACCTGTATTAGACTGAGCAATCACAATCCCTAAAATAATTGAGAATGTTTAAATCTTTTGTCTAAATATGGTGTCCTAGAGGCCAAATCATTTCTTTCATAGACAATGTTATTTTCATAAACAACAAAGTAAATAGAAAAGAAGTACATCCTAGAGCAATAATTAAGTTGGGTAAGTGGGTTGCTAAACCATTGGAGCACCCCAGTGCAAATATATGATTAGCAATTGTAAGAGGCCAAATCAGAAGCTTATTTATCTATTCTACACTTGGCCAGAGAAGTTTATGCAATAAATGTGTTCAGTCAAGAGAAACAGTAAATCCTAGAGCAATGACTAAGTTGGGTAAGTGGGATGCTAAACCATTGGATCACCTGCAAAACCATTCGATCGGAAGATGAGAGCACAAAAGTGAAAATGGTAAAATATAAAAGGTTCATGGAAAGTTTATTTATCTATTCGACACTAGGCTAGACAAAGCTTATACAATAAATGTGCTCACTCAATTTATGCATGCTTCAATATTTGAAGGCAAGCCCAAAATGTAGGCTACTAACGAGAAAGAGGGGAGAATGTCCACGGAGCTACACACGAATTCAAATTATGGGGGTCAATTATCGATCAAATATCCACCCCGAGATACATGTTTTTTGGAGGAGCAAAATGCAGTGAGGTAATTATAGAGGCAAAATTTTTAGCTATAACTTAAAGGGTTTGTGAATTTTGGATAGAGAACATTCTTGATGACCTTACACTATAATATGAAGCTACATTGTGACAAGTCCACAATTAGCATTTCACACAACAAGATAGATAGAACAAAGCATACAGAGATGTTCCAACATTTTATTAAGAAGAAACTAGGTAATAGTTTCACAGCTACAGAATAGATTCCTTCAATGCTTTAATTGGTATGTATTCACCAAGAGACTTCCCAAAGAACAGTTTCAAGATCTCACTTGAGAGCTAGGAACAACATATGTTCATTCACCAAAGGAGAGAGTGTCATAAGAATTACCATAATTAACAAAGATTTGAATTTTGAACCTCTTGTTGAATTTGATAAAATTTATTACCCAATTTCCAGTAATTAGGGCATATTTGGTAGATTCTATTAGACATCATTTCGAAATATTTCCTTATTTAGATTATATTAGATTAGATTAGATCAGAATCCACTAATAATTTCATATCTCCCTTTGTATTATCAAGCAATAATATTTAAATATTATTTTCAATTTCAAGTGAAAAGATGGAATTGAACCACAGTGAGAAGGATTAAATCACTCACACCACATATAGAATGACAAAAGAATTGAGCTAACATTGCAGGCATCAGTCCATGCAGTTATATATACGATGTACATCATTAGGTCTAAAAGGATCCAATCAGCACATGTAAATGAGTGATAGAACAGTTTCTTGCTCATTGGCTCACACACATAATAGAGCAAGACAGAGAAGATAACCTGGCATGATCCTTTAATGCTTTGTTCATTTGCTGTTGTGCCGTACGCTTCACTTCATCAATTGTCATCTAGGAACAATGATACAAGCTAATGAGAACACCCTTTTTCACAAGATTAATGGTGATCTTTAGCAAGTCATGAGAACACTTTATTTCATGATGTGCCCTTCATGTTCAGCATTTATGAAGCACTTATTCTTGTAGAAGGCAATGCCTTTCACATTACAATTTGTTTGGGGTTCTGGTGAGGCTTAGATGTGTCCCATTTTCAAAAAGTTTCTTGGGGTTAAATTTCAAGGCTTTGGTTAAACTGAAGCAAAAGTTCAGTGGCATTCATTATGAAGTTTTTCACTTTTTGCAGTTCTGGTTCATTTGATTGGAGAAGAACGCTTATGTCTTTCACAAAGTATCACTTCTTAACCTTCTTAATTAAAATACAGAGTCCAGGAATCATAGTTAATATACAATGCCAGCTTTGAATTTTACAATGTTCCCAAATAGCAGAGATATCAAGTCAAATAATACCTGTACAGCAGCTGCAGTTTCTAGTGCTATTGTCTGACTTACAGCTGTATTGCTTTCAAAGAATTTCACAATTTGATCAATGCTGTCCTTCATGTACTGTTCAAACTCCAAAGACAAATCAGTAACCAAGTAAACCAAACAAATAAAAACTCAAGTAGAGGAAGGGGTTGGAATTGACAAACAGCATACAGTCATGTAACATGGAGAAGCTTTGGCAGCCATCCTCCAGTCCACCTTGTCATCGAAAGGTTTGTAATGGAAGACACCAACTAATGAGTCATAGGAAGTTGCACTCTGAAGGGATGCGAAACAAATATTCTAGATATCACAACTTGTATTATGCGAGCATAAAAATCAAAAATGCAGAAAAGTAATGTCAATGACAGCCTGACCTCAGCAAGGAGACCTCTTGGTGACGATAACTTGTATGAGCCCAACTTAATGTCAAAGACCTTTGTTTCTGGATAAAGCTTTATTGAGCAACTGAGATCTTCACATGATAATTCAGCAACGGACTCTTTGGTTTCCCCGATAAGCTTTGAAGCATTATGATTCATGTGAACTTCCAGGAAAGTATGAATAACATCCGCCTTGCTGTTTACAGCCAATTGTCCATCATCACCCTCCTTATATCCTATTATTTTATTTAACTGGTTCCAGTCCTCTTCACTGAAATTAAATTCATCACTTTCCTCTTTAGGAGATTCACTAGTCCTGTAGCATGATCAAGGTGAGCAACACAAAACTAAAACAAAATTCATTAGTTAGTTACTGATACAAGAAATTATTTTAAGACAAGAATTCACCATCCAAATGACCACCAAGATTTTTGTGCTTTCTGTTTCCTCATGTTATGGTTTGACTCTGCCGTTTGTTCCACAAACTTGTGAGCCAACATTCTGCAAAGACCGCAAAATATAATACTTCAAGATCAAAGAATGAACGAGAGGGTTCCAAGGTCTACTATATGAGTAACATATACATGCATAAAACTTTCTATTAAACCCAAATATGTGCATTGCAAATTTGTAAAAGTGCATGTGAAGGAAGAGATATCTGATGCTCATACAGTGAATAAAAAGAAGCATCTAGAGATCTTTCTTTAAAATAATACAGCTTCCAAACCATACGCACCACTAAAGTAGTATGAAGAATCATCAAAGGAGTCTCAGACCAAAACTCAACAATATACAAAGGCAAAAAGAGAGCTTGCTTGCTCAACTGAAGTAAAGTCAATATTAGCGGATCAAGATGTCATAATTTTTATTAAAATGGCAATGAAAATTGCAAAGATGCTTTTTACTAATTTTTTACCTATGATTCATTAAATTTTTTTAAATATATGCAGATGTACACAGATTGTGGTTATGATGGTTATGATACTACAGTTCAATCAATTGTAGGCTCACATACCCTTGTTTTTCATATTATTAATTTAATACTAATATTAAATACTAACATATCAAAACAAACAACGTACCTCCATTGCAATATAAGTTCAATATCAAGTTCCCGATCTAGGTCTTCAATCTCTTTGTTGCCACTAATTGTAACCTGAGTGGGGTCAGATTTAAGTAGTGAAGCATACAGAGAGATATATCTCTTCCGCAAGCTTGCATATCTTAAAACTTGCTCCCACGACATTTTTCCACTGACAAGCACAATATCCATAGTCAATGAAATATAAACATTAAAACATGACAAATAAAGATCAACTATCACCATACAAATCTCTAATATTATTTTTCAAAAATGTAAATACAACATTCTGAATGTTGAAGCAGCAAGCTTAAGAGCTGTTGGTTTGATGAGAATATAACAAACCAAACACCCCCTCTAAACTTTATTCGAGGTTAGGGTTGAGAAATAGACTGACAAAAGCTGAGTGGAAATTTTAGAACTGCATCTTCCTAATAAAGCTTGAGAAACTACCCCTTAAAATTTGAAAAGCAACATAAAGATGCAAAAATCAAAATGTAATCCAAGAAATTTGATGAATGAACTAATCCAGGAAAACTACAGATTACATGCACCGAAAAAACATTCCCCTTTTTGCTTCCAAAACCTCTAATAGAAGGGAGCAGCAAATGCATGAAAATTGTCATCTGCTCACTCAAATGACAAGTAGCTAGCAGCCTAACAATAACAGCCTAATGAATCGAATTAAGTCTGATGGACAGCAGATTCAATATCAGTGTATCAAAATTAGCATATCTCCTTTATTGTCCTGCTGTTTTCACTTAATATTAGTATATTTTTCTTCTACATAATCCTTTCTTTCATTAAACACATTTTTCTTCAACCAATGATTGCCACTTTTGTTCATATTAATATATAGGCTTCTCATTGCCTGAGTTGCTACTTCCCTCCTCTACAAGGTCCTTGCCTAAAGCATCTCCATAATGAAGTAAAAGTGTTTTTAAGAACTAAAAAGATCGTAATGATCGGAATGAACATTTACCACATACTAAAAGTTATAATTAATAGTAAGGGCATTTTACTTAAGAACATAATAGTCAAGCATCACAATTCAATTGTGACATGACTTACATAGTCTCTATCATAGGAGAATTGATCCACCTTACAACAATCTCCTCCTCACCAATTGTTCCTCTAGGAATTTAGATTGTGACTTGACCCACCAAGCCTCTACCATAAGACAATTGATACAACTTGCAAAAATCTCCGCCTCAACAATTACTCTAGTGGGAATCACAAATACTAGGAATCAAATTTGTGACCTTAACTCTAATACTATTTATTGGATGGAGTGTTTACCACTAGAACATAGTTAATAATCAGATACCAATTGTTGAATCAAACCTTTTATCACTAGACAAAAAGTTATAGTTAATAATTTATAATTGATAATCAGAACGCAACTCTTTCTAATGTGTAGTAGTCCAAGCATCATGATTTGATTGTGGCTTAGTCCACCTAACTTTAACACAATATTTGATGCACCCTTTAATAGTAACTATAGAAGAAGCAATAACATATAAGACAATTGATACAACTTGCAAAAATCTCCCCCTCAACAATTACTCTAGTGGGAATCACAAATACTAGGAATCAAATTTGTGACCTTAACTCTAATACTACTTATTGGATGGAGTGTTTACCACTAGAACATAGTTAATAACCAGATACCAATTGTTGAATCAAACCTTTTATCACTAGACAAAAAGTTATAGTTAATAATTTATAATTGATAATCAGAACGCAACTCTTCCTAATGTGTAGTAGTCCAAGCATCATGATTTGACTGTGGCTTAGTCCACCTAACTTTAAACACAATATTTGATGCACCCTTTAATAGTAACTATAGAAGAAGCAATAACATATAAGAAGTACTTGTATTATCCATCTAGAGACTTCCGGCACAATTTTTAACTCCTTGGTCTACACACTCCAAAATATTTGGTGTCCTAGTTGAGAGTTTCAATTTATAAGAAAGATAATCAAAAAAATAATTTGATGAAAAGTCTCGTGTGCAGATTAAGGATGGATACCTTGTAATTGAAAGATTTGAGGAACAAATACATATACAACAACTCTAACATATTAACTTGCTTCCAAGATAATTCAGACAAACAATAGTCACTACCTTTATTTAATTGTAAATAGGCTGTAAATTGGGTTTACTTATGCAAGTCAAACTCCCCGTCTAAAGAAATTGGTATTTAAAAAAATTTAGCAGGGCAAAACACTGAACAGAATCCGAAAGTGTTCAAATACCTTGCCTTCTTTATCTGGTCAGATACAGCTCTGTAAGCATATTTCCACCAAGACCTGGAATCAGCTTTTACTGGCACTAGTGGACGATAATGTGCATACTTCAGACGTTGATTAAATGCAGCAAAGTTGTCTGCTAATTTCATGATATCCCCATATCCATCCTACGAAGAAAAAAAAATCCAAAGATCATCTCCAAAAGTAAACACAATCTCCAAAGTCAAAAGAAAAAAAACAAGTCAAATGAACCTTAGATATGCTGATTGTAACATCGTCCAAGTTCACCACAGCCTTCTGTAAAGGTGTTTTGCTATCAGCAACTTCAGTTGGAAGTAGCTTGGAGTACTTTGCCTTCCCAGTCACTGGTTGCAGAATGTATGAATGCTTTCTTAACAAATTATCAGCTGGCTTCCCATCTTTAGTGCCATACTTAAATATCTGAATTTTTTTATAAGAAAATCACTTCCAAGAAACTAAAAGAAAAGAAGTGGTAAGATAATAAAATTACAACGAAAACATAATAAAGTTACATTGTTCAATCTTTCAAGTGTGATGATTTTCAAGTTAATAAGCATCATTGTGCTTCCTTTCTACCTGGTGTGTTACTCCTTTTTATCTTATTCATTCTTATGTATGGGGAACTTGTTACTGAATTGTTTATGGGGTTAGATGGTATGTAACTTTCATTGAGGAGTATACCCGTGTGACATGAACATACCTTATTAAGCAAAAATTCTTAGTTTGTCAAATATTTAACACCTTTTTCATTTTTTTAAATCAGTTTGTTAGTTCCATTAAACGAATCTGGTTAGACAATGGTACCGAGTATGTTAACCTGGAATTTTTCAAGTTTGTTACAGATCTAAGTATCATTCATGATCTCACCTAATACACCCCCAACAAAATGGGTCAGATAATTTAAACATTGAATACAACAGAGATAGCTATATAAGGCTATAAGAGTAATCAATGCTGAGTAAACACTAAAATAACCTGGAATTAACTTGTAACGAACTATAACAGAAAAGCTAAACAGAATGTAACGACATTGAAATGAAAGTGAAATGTAAAATTCACAATATAGTTAATATCCGCTAATACAATATCTCCAATACTATGATAATAGAATATTGCATGCAAGGAAACATTGACATGATAACTATTACAAGGAAGATGACAAAGAAATGATTAAGGAAGTTTGGAGGTAACTGAAGGCACTAAGAAAAATATCAAATAATTAAAAAGGGATATCGTGGAGAATAATATTACTAAAATTTGGTCTTTAACGAAGCCTTATAGTACCACGTGATCCATGTAATGTACCTCACCTAGAGGGATAAGGTTATTGTTGTTGTAGTAATATTAACAGGAAAACGAAAAAACCATTTTTTAAAGGATCATGATAAAGTAACAGTGACATAGTCATTGAGAGATTACAATAAACAAGCAAAGAATCCCATCAAACAGCTTAGGCAGACCATGCACAGAATCCCACCAATTTCCCCTACCCTTCTAGAGAATCATGTCCAAACAACCCCCCTCCTCTCACACAGCAAGAATATCAACATTAATCACAAACATAGCATCATGATAACTAAACTAACTGCTATACCCAAACACATTCACTCCTTAAATACATGATAAATATTGAAAAAGAAAAGGACTTCAGAGAAGTTGAGGTAACAAAATAATGAATCTACCAAATCCATAACCCTCCCTCCCTAGACCACTCCAACATACATACCTGAAACCACTCTGAAGGAAGCAAATCTTCCCATGTTTTGTTAATATGCCACGGTATAATATTTGAATCTAAATAAACTGCAAGTCGATCGAGTTCAACAGACTGCAAAGCAATGAAGAAAAAAGACATTAACAAAAAACACACTAGCAAGTAGCAAATGATCATCACAGGCTGTGCAGTACCATTATTTTCATTCAGCATTTATGTTTCACAGGTAAGTAAAAAAGATTCATTGAAAGAAACAGAAAATTTCGATAACCTTCCTTTGTTCCAATGCAAGATATACTTTAAAACTTTATCAAATTAGCAGGCATCTTAATTGGTACAAAAGGAATTCGTAATCACAGCCAATATAAGTCACATGAGAACCTTTTGAATGCGATCTAGTGCACCTCCAGTAATAAAAGTCTCTTTCCCAGTATCATCAACTGTCACAGCAGAGAGTTTATCCAACATAACTCCAGCTGCAAATGGTTGCCCTGGATTGCTACAAGACATAATATCAGGCTATAGAAGGGTATAAAAAAGCAGATAGATTTAATTTACATTCACAAAACATTCCAAAATTTTCCATTACCTCTCACCATCCTCATATCTGATGTGGATATTAGAAATCGAAAGCTTCAAATTTCCAATAATGGTGCCAATGAGGGATCCCAACCATGATTTATTCTTAAGATTAAAGAACAAGATACATGAATTAATATAAGGCATTCTTATTCGTACAGAAACATGCAGGCATAGGTTTACACAAAGATCCAGAGATGAATTTGGAATGCATAGCCTTAAACTTCCAATGCATAGGCATAAGAAAATTATATATGACATGGCTTTATTCCAAAATCCATGAAAGAACTTTACACACATTACCCAATTCACTGATAGGAAAAGACACACAACATTGAAAAGAAAACTTTAAAATATCATCACCATTTAGCTATAAGGCAAATTTGTTAGCAACTTTCATGTGAAATATTTTGTTTGGGGTTTAGGGGTGAGGCTGGAATTTGTCCTTCAACTTAGGACAGTTTTAATTGTTGACATATAAAGGCTTTGACAAGAAAGAACCAAAAGTTTTGTGACAGTGGTGCAGTTTTGGCAGTCCTTTGATGAAACTTATCAGAATATGTATTATATTTCATAAGTGTACATGTACTGTGCAAGTATTGAGTGTGTTTGTGATGTCTGGACTCAGCTGCAGCTTCATCAGCTGCCGACCAGTCATCATGAATTAACTTGAATGAGTTAGAATTAAGACAGATGTACCCTCTATTAGGGGGCTAGAGCTAGTAAGTTATCAAACTGACTACTGAGAATAAATATAACGATCAAATGCACAACATAAACTTTTTACATTTTCATAATAACATTCATAACTTTCTCTTTAGTGTTTTAGTTGCAGCCTCTTTCGAAATAGTCTTAATTTGTAGCCTCAAGGGTGGTGTTTTAGTTCCACACTAACTAAATGTGTGGCTAAAATAAAACATGCATAGTCCTTAGGTTACAAGATGCTTTCAGGGTTGAGTAGCTCTTAAGCCCAAATTCTAAGAGAAGTTTCTTTGATTTCCACTCCCTTTCCCGCTCATGACCACATTCTAGAAAACCTGGAGGGAGCAAAATGCTGTGTATTTATCTAGCCCCCTACCATCTCAGTCATGTCCAGAAATTGAGCAGATGTTCATAAAGTTGGGTGGATATATCGTACTGGACACAATCCAAAGTGAAAATCCACTATTCGTTTAAAAAAAAAAAAAAAACATTAATAAAAGTGAAACTTGGTACCATTTCTGACTTTAACTGTTGTGACTTCTCCCAAAGTTTCAATTCCATCTCCTGTTGCCAAATAGAAGAAAAAGTCAGTTTCATCAAATAAATTATTTTCAACCCAAACTGAATACACTTTATCTAATTCTTACTTCTGAATTCTTACCTGTATTCGGCTCTTCTTAGCTTCTTGGACAGCATCCTCACTACATCCCTCAACATGAGTTGCAGGTTCAGCTAGTAAGAAAATGCGATCCAAATATACTAGGACTGGATCTTGGCCAAGCCTACTCCATGGAACCTTAAAAGAAATACAATCATCAAATGTGACCATCATTCAAGCATAAAGGAATATGTGACTTCTGCTGAATGAGTGTATGGTGGATGAGAAACTATTCCAATAATGAACTTTTACCACAATCAATAACAAACCAAGAGGCCTGCATCTCTGTTTGTCTCCTACCAATAGATGATAGAAAAGAAACTATGCCTTTTAAATTTTATAAAAAAAAAAAAAAAAAAAAAAAAAAAAAAAAAAAAAATATTTTCATTTTTT
>Ga0099825_1000455_pt1 | contig 43055 bp, 17 predicted proteins | sample SiratroredBW_FD_76838 | JGI IMG/M metagenome (GOLD analysis project Ga0099825, IMG submission 76838) | Root nodule microbial communities of legume samples collected from California, USA - Siratro red BW | ecosystem: Host-associated > Plants > Roots > Nodule | place: USA: California | collected...
CTACTAACATTTCTATATTACAGTTGTTGTCTTATATTTCACTAACAATCTTATATTTATATATAAGAATGAATCTTTAAGTAATATAGTAGTGACATAATACCTTATAATATTATAAATACCTAATATTTATATCACTTTTCTTAAAGAAAAAAACTACTCTTTTTATTTGTTATGCTTTTTATCTGGATAGTTTCCATGTTAATTCTCTAACTAGTACTATTCAATATAGTTCAAGCATTATTTTTTATTTTTTATTTTTTTTATTTTCAATATTTTTTATTTACACCATCTTTCATTTTAATTATTATTTTTAATTTTATATTTTAAAATTATAGTTTATATATTTATTAGTTCAATTTTTTAAATTTTTTAAATAAAATTTAATTTATTCATTATTGATATATATGTAATATGTAATGTAAAGAAAATAAGTGAATAAGAATATCATTAAGTTTAATAAAAAAAAGTAAGCGTGTAAATTAGTGTGTGCGGTGAGAAGATTAATAAATTTTATATTTGTTTAAAAGGTTAAACTTACAGTTATTGTAGAGCGGTAGAGTAATTAATTTTATTAGTTTTAATTAATAATGTTGTATAAGTATCAAAAAAACTTATTTAACCCATAATTATGTTTCATTTTAATTTTAATAATTTTTTATATGCTATTACATAAATTTAATTCACTTTATTTTAATTTAGAATTTAAATTTTGCATTTGATAAAATGAAAATCAAATAAACTGTACCTTTGTTCACTATAGAAAATAAAAATTTATGTTTAATTATATTTCTAAGTAGATTTTACTTTATAGAAAGTAAGAAATACTAAAAGTAGTTATTTTGAAATATTTTAAAAAGTGAAAATTGTTTTTAATTAGTTAATGCAACACCTATATACTTTAATTATCGTTAAATGGTCAGATAAAACAAAATTGAACTCAAATCGATTATTATTTCTGTTAGATGGAAAATTAAATCCAACCCAATTCAGACTGTACAAAGAAACTAGTTCTCAATTGAATACTTAGTTATATCCAAACATTTTTACTGCTTTAGTTCTTTCTTATTCACAGATTCAGTGTATATTCATTAAGCCAGCCATGTTAGGTTATCCAATTATTTATAACAAGTATATGCATCCTGAAATAACTTGTTTTGTTTAATATATAATACTTTAATATAAACAAGTTTAAGAAACTTGATTTCACTGTAAAGTTTTATAATATTGGAAAAATTTACATAAAAAGTTAAAATGTTGTCTGTTATATACTACTAAAATTAGGTGCATGATCCCGTCTCTATATGCACAAACATCAAATTAAACAAAAAATAACAACCTTCTATTGCTTACAACTTTTTATGATTCTTCTGAAAAGCATATGTTGGCAACACCATTAATGCTCCTATTTTCTCTTCTCCCAATTGCATATCCTCCTACCTACGTCCAATAGGACCAATTCCAATGATCACAAAATATGAATGAAAAAAATTAAAATATCTGTTAATTCTGAAAATAATTTAGACGAACACGCATTTTTTTTTATAATTAACTAATTACTCAAAAAGTGAAGTATAATTTACTCTTTTTCTTAAGATAATAACCTATTAGATCTAAAAATGTAATCTACCTCAAGTATACACTGGACAGTGCAGAGCCGTCAAACTTATTACAGAGACCAATATATTAATGAGTCATAAAATTAATTAAGACTTAATTTGGGTGTGCATATCTTCACTCCAAATTATATTAATTCAGAATATCACCACTTCCATCATGACCCATAAAATAATCAATTAGTCAATAAAATGCATTATTTATTTTTTATTACAGATTATTTTATTATTGGTGTAACTATTTTACTATAGTTGTTAAAATAAAAATCAGTAAATATATATATATATATATATATATATATATATACATATATTTTTTTTCTTTTAAAATTGAGAAATGTATATATAATAAATTATCTATAATTTTTTTTATCGTCATCATGAAATTTGTTCTATATAATCATTATAGTTACTAAACAACAAAGAAAAGGGGTAAACAAATCATTTAAAACAAATTATAAGTTAATTTATAATGATAATAAAAAATTTATAAGTTAATTTATTATGATAATAAAAAATGTACTGTCTACCAAATATATAAAAGACATAAACTAAATATTTAAAGATTAAACTATTTCCCATAAACCTCTAACACCTGCCATATTTATTTAGGAAAAAATGAAATAACTTCCTATCTTGATTAACGAGTTGCCATTTGAATAATATCACTTGTGACTTTGATGGGAGAAATTGTTTTCATTAATTTCACATTAATAAGTGACCGAATTATGTCATATATATATATATATATATATATATATATATATATAAACAATTAAAACGCTTAATTATTTTCATTTCAAATTATGTTCATATAAATTATATTCAAAATCAAACTTATTTTCGCGTTACAAAATTAATAAACTTAATAAAAATAAACATTCATTATCACCACAAACATTTAATTCATACAATAATATAATATTTTAATTTGACTATTCTGGCGTATGTATGATTCGCCCGTATAAGTTTCAAATCAACAATTTAATCTTTCAAATTTAAAAAAAGTTTACAACTAAAACAATTTTTCAACGATAATAGCATCATTAACATTTAAATTTAATGTATGTCTAATTTTCCTACAAATTCATTCTCTACTCTTATAATCTAATTAAAAGTAAGGTTAGCTTCTCTTATCTTAAAATATCTTTATTTATAAGAAATTTATTTCTTAAAAAGAAAATAAATTAAGAATGCTAAAAGATCCTTTATTTTGTTTAGAGGAAGATAAAACTGACAAACAAACACACCACATATGCGTTGAATCCAATACCACATGCATGAAAGTAAAGAAAGAAGAGACTTGAAATCTAAAGAGAACAATAAATCACTTGGAACAATATATAAATTTGAGCTATACATACTTCCATTTATCTCCTAACTTGTGTGCTTAGAAAGAGAAATAAGACATGTTCCCTTTGAAGTTTCTAAAAAAAATAAAAAAACTCAAACAATTTAAGATTTTAAAGAAATTATAATTTTGAAAAAATTAAAAATAAAACTATTTAATTTTATATTTATAACATTTAAAATATAACTTACACACAACCACCATCCTTTATTAACTTTAATCCTCTTCCTTTATTAACTTTAATCCTCTAACACCCATACAAAAGGTCTTTATAAGTTGAATCACCAAAACATCTTAATTACAAGGGTTAAAATTCTATGGAGAGACATTACAATTACTAACGCTTTCAATTAGTGCAGCTTTCATGATGGAGAATTAGTCTTAACCATATTGAAAATTTCTTATTTAAATAAAATAATCCGAACTAAAGTTGCTTAAGAGAAAGAGTAAAAAAGTACGAATGAAATACGTGTGTGGAAGTCATACATAGAATGCATGAAAGCTAAGCACATGCAAATGCATATTCCTCGTAGAAGGATAATATATATAAATTGGTAGTGGTAACTATATATTAACTAATTATTATGTTATTTTCTGCATGTATATTCTTCTGCTTGAACATGACATGACACAAATTTATCTACGAATATGGAACACCCAAGGTGCAATTTAGTATAGCATTTTGGCCAACCAGCTACTGTTTGATAAAGATAGGATCCATTACAAATCAAAATTGGAGGGATACAAAGAATCCAAAAAAGTTCTTTATTTCTCGTTTGTAATAATAAATACATCTATTTAAAGTTTCTTTTCTGAAGGTATCTACTTATTTATCACGTAAAAGTACTCTAAGAAATCAAACTAAACTCAAATTCCATGAACATGACTTAACTAATAGATTCATGTTATCGAAATAGTACAATTAGTTCTAAAGGAAAGTGCTATCACGACACGTTTTTAACACTTTTACCGATTTCAAAATTATTAAAAAGTGTGAAAAAGACTCGGTGGAATTTATGAGTCTATGCTTTCTGCTAAGTATATAAAGAATATATTTAAAATGAATTAGAGTGTTATTTCAAAATTTTAATTTCAATTCATGATGTTCCAGTTATTTAAAAAAGTAAAAGTCATATTTTTTTTTTATTTTGATTTAAGTGTCTATATATTAATATATTTTTACATTTTTTAAAAATAAATAACAAGTGATTCACATTATTATTACTTGGCTATTTTTACTAATTATTAATATCTCGTTTTCTATGACTTATTTATTTCACAGTGGTCTAGGTGGTCTCATTTTTATTATTATGTGTTACTTGTTCTTAACTTTAACGCAAGTATAATTATAACTGTTCTAATTGGTTCTGAAAATTAGTAAAACTGTAAAATCACAAGGATATAGAAACAATACTAATAACTACATTAATTTTATATGCTACTAGATTTAAAATAAATGATAAAAGATGAAATGATATATGATAACAAGATCTTAAAAGAAAAAGTTAAAATTAAGCACCACAATAATTTTTCTACTTTTAAAACAAAAAAAAGTCAAATTAGATAAAAATATATAATATAAATATTATTGGATAGGATTCCACCTTCTTATTTTCTTATTTTATTAAGTTCATTAAATAAAATTTTCACTTCTTCATTATCGTTAACGCTTATCATATGAAAAGTAACATTTCAATCCCTCAAAGTAAATCCTAGATATATTCAATTGAATCACAATTCCTAATTAACTCAATTGAGTACATTCGTATTAAGTTTGAAAATTTATAGATAATTAATTTTTCTACTTTTCGAACAACTTTATCTATTTACTATATTTTATTAGATCAAGAATTTATAAAGATTCTCCTAGAGCTTCAATTAATTTATAATTAATCAAATCATAACAATCAATAAATATAATGATTAATAGAAATATAAAATTATACATAAATACAATAAAAAATACATAAAAGAATTTGGTGATTACATTTAATCACAACAAATGAGAATATAGTTACTCAGGATGTTAAATATCGTGGAATCTAAATAAAAGAAGAAGAAATAAAGATAGAAGTCATGAAAGAACTTATTCCATAAATGAGTGCCTTAATTTTTTTTATTTTTTTTTTCATTCTTCATTAGTTTTTACAATCCTCGAAAAAACTTCTTCATATTTGAGATTTTGAGTCTATAGAAAAGCATTGCAACCTACAAATATTTTTTTTTTTTCCTTTTAACAACTAAGGACAAAATTAAAATGCAAGTTAACATTATTAGTATTCAGTTTTTGTGAAGAGACATTAGTTTGAAAACATGATAAGAAAAAGAACAGGCACCACCACCACTGTTACCAACATTCGAACCCTCAAACAAATTCGCGCCTTAATGATCGTTAATGGTTTCGCTTCCAACGTTGGTTTCCTCCGAAAACTCGTTCTGGCCGCAGCCATGTCAATGGTAGGCCCCACAGCTAACGCTGCCGTGACACAATACGCACTCCAAATGTTCGCTCAAATTCCCCAACCAGACACCTTCATGTGGAACACCATCATCAGAGGCTCTTCTCAGAGTCGTGATCCCTTGCGTGCGGTTGCACTGTATGCCCAGATGGACCAGCGTTCCGTTAAGCCTGATAACTTCACTTTCCCATTTGTTCTCAAGGCTTGCACCAAGCTCGTCTGGGTCAACACTGGTTCCGCTGTTCATGCTAGAGTTTTGAGGCTTGGGTTTGACTCAAATGTGGTTGTGAGGAACACCCTTTTGGTTTTCCATGCTAAATGTGGAGACTTGAAGATTGCAACTGAGATTTTCGATGATTCGGACAAGAGGGATGTGGTTGCGTGGTCTGCACTCATTGCAGGGTATGCTCAAAGAGGGGAGTTGAGTGTTGCACGGAAACTGTTTGATGAAATGCCAAATAGAGATTTGGTATCATGGAATGTGATGATCACAGCGTACACAAAGCATGGGGAGATGAAGTGTGCTAGAAAACTTTTTGATGAGTCTCCTATGAAGGATGTTGTTAGTTGGAATGCGATGATCGGTGGTTATGTGCTTCGTGGCTTAAACCGGGAGGCGTTGGAGTTGTTTGATGAGATGTGTAGAGTTGGGGAGTCTCCCGATGAGGTAACAATGTTGAGCTTGGTGTGTGCTTGTGCTGATTTGGGGGATTTAGAGAGTGGTGAGAAGGTGCACGGCAAGATCATGGAAATGAGTGAGGGAAAGTTGAGCACATTGTTGGGAAATGCTCTTGTTGATATGTATGCCAAGTGTGGAAATATTAGGAAAGCAATTCATGTGTTTTGGTTGATAAGAGATAAAGATGTGGTCTCGTGGAACACGGTCATTAGTGGGTTGGCCTTTCATGGCCATGCTGAGGAATCACTTTGTCTGTTTAGGGAAATGCAGAGTACCAAGGTTTGTCCAGATGAGGTCACTTTTATTGGTGTTTTGGCAGCTTGTAGTCATGTTGGGAATGTTGACGAGGGTAATCGTTATTTTCATCTTATGAGAAGTAAGTACAAGATTGAGCCAAACATTAGACACTGTGGGTGCATGGTGGACATGCTGGGACGTGCTGGACTTTTGAAGGAAGCGTTTGATTTCATAGCTTCCATGAAGTTAGAACCAAATGCAATTGTTTGGAGGAGTTTGCTTGGAGCTTGCAAAGTTCACGGAAATGTGGACATGGCAAAACAAGTAAATGAGCAGCTGCTCAGAATGAGAGGCAATCAAAGTGGGGACTATGTATTGTTGTCAAATGTATATGCTTCACAAGGTGAATGGAATGGGGCTGAGAAGATAAGGAAGCTGATGGACGACAATGGTGTGACAAAAAGTCGCGGCTCTAGCTTTGTTGAGGCATACAGTTGGTGATCATCAAGTATTATGGGGTAACATGGATGTTGATCAATTATTGAAATATCATTTATTCACTTTAGTACGACACCAATTAATAGGTGGATCTAAATATGATCTACATTCAACTCCACACTGTGACACTGATAACCATAAAGTGAAACTTCAAAATTGCAGGATGAAACTAGTTCTGGCATATTCATACAAAGATCAATAACCTGATTGGGCGGAGATACATTTGATCTTTGGGGCTGTTAAGATGTTTGTGCCTGCAATGTTTCAAGTTGCATTGAGTATGAATCAATCCCATTACAAAGTTGTATACATCTCAAGATGAATTTGTAGCCTGGATGAGGATTGTTCCTAATGCAGTTATTGGAATTTGGATGGACTTTGCTTGGAGCTTTCATAGTTCATGAAGAAGTGGAGTTGGAAAAACGCAAATGAGAAGGGACCAGAGTGGTGAATATTTGATGAGTCTGGAGTTGGAAAACAAAATGCATTTTATAGGCATATGGTCTTCAAATCCATCCATGCACTAACAGTGCTAAATAGTTCATTAAAAAAAACAAGTTACAAAAGTTGAATAGTTGCTATGCCTATATTGAGAGGCCCACTTCTAGAAGATGTACCTGATCAAGATAAACAAATCCATTGATTAGAACTTTTGCCTTCGAGTGACAACACACTAGTACCTTTTCTTGGCAACGGCTTGATCTATAAGGGTTCTGGTACCCTTTACCCATTACAAACTAATATAACTTGTCTTTGCTGACAAAAAAGACACATATTTTCGTTTCATTTTGGAAAAGTTGTTGCTAAAGTCAGTTCTTCTTTGTTTGATGAATATTAATTATAGTGGAGTAACTGCTGTACTTGCTCTATTTTCTATATTCAACTTTTAAACGGTCCTTTCCAACTCCACAAAGATTCCCACGATTGGAAACTTTCTTCTGAAATTTTAAAGGATAAAATCAAATTGGAAAACAAATCATACCTCTGCTCTGTTTCTTTCCATTCTATGTTCACTGTTTTGGTAACTTTTTCTCTTTCTTTATTGACTTCGAAGTTCGTAAGGATGAATGTAATGTATAAATTTTGCTTGTAAATTCTGTATGAGACAACTGGACAACTGGACAACCGATGCTTAATCAAGAATGGAACCACACTCGTAGTATTAATAATGTCATATTTTAAGCGATTCTTAATTTATTAATAATAATAATAAAAAGTTTACATGAACTTTTGATAATTTTTTCTACAAATATCTATAAGATAACAGATTACAGGACAAATAAGTTAAGTTTCTCCCGTCAGTTAAAATCACTTTATGCATTTGATTTTTACAAAAATTATCTTGTTTAATTTAAAATAAATTAACATGCAAAAGTTAATTTTAATAATCATAAGATAACTTTATCATTTTCTCTATATATATTTACGGAAAAAATATCTAAACAATATTTAACAATTTATCAAAATTAAACTCCTTAACTATTACTAAACGTTAATTATTTTCAATGATTTGATAATCTATAATTGAAAAACGCCGAAAAAAGCTGTACGCTATTACCAATGTATTCCAATAAAAATCTTCAATTTTTCATATGAAACAAATTTTCTTTGTTTCTTCTTTGTTTGTAGTTTAAGATTTATAACTGCAGAATTAAGAAATATAACATTTTTTTCTTATGTAATAAAATTATGATGAGGTTTTTCATTTTATTTATTTTTATTTTCATTTTCATTTTATAACAAATGTACAATTGTAAATTAAATATTAGTTAAAAAAATAAGGATATAACTAATAAAGAATAGTTAATGTTATTATAAAGTTTAAAACTAAAAAATAAAAAAAAAATCTTATACAAATTATAACAATTAAATGAAAATAAGGAAGTATAGTATTATCTTGCCCCTACTAGCTAGAATAACCCAAAATGTTAAACGTTTAGTTAGGGCTTAGTTAGTGAGTGATTAACAATGGTTAGCGATCACTTAATATCTGAAAAAAATTCATCTTAGTTCTCCGTGACCAATAATAAGCAACAGGTTTAGCTTTCGCCAATTTAGAAGGATGAGGAAAAAGTGAGAATGGAAATCTTCATGTAATTCCATTTTGATGTCTTAAAAGGTTTCAATCATATTTACCTTTTTATTTAGTGACAAACACTAACCTGTGTTCTTAAAGAATTAATAAAATATTTTATTGAGTCACACAGAAATATAACTATATGTGATTTTTTTATATCCTTTTTTAAAATAATTAATGATTACTTAACTATATGAAAACAAATACACAAAATATCAAATAAGTAACAATGTGCTCTGGTATAACTTCAACAATATAGGGTAAGCTTAACTAATTAATCACATAATAAAAACAGATAAATGCTTACAAGCTTTACAATGAAATAACTCAGCAAACAATAACCACAATTGGAACATTGTTATAAACTACATAATGCAAACAAAGAAATGCAGAATGAAATAAATTTTAGCAGCTTCAGCAAAGACTTCTCAAATCATGTTATTATTCTCTCAACTACAAGTTAGTCCACCAAACTAAGTATCAAGTAGTGTGCATGGTAGAGAGAATGAATGAGCAAAAAGTTCTACATCAGATAGAAATAAATCTGGAAATGCCAAAGACCAGCAAATTAAGCAAATGTCTTGAAAATTTTTAATAATAATTAATGTATTTGCATGACTTACTCCTGACCTAGATCTCTGCAGTGTTTTACTGTTTCTTGGTGCATAAGCCAGGGTCATAATCTGTGGATAGAGTTGACCTAATATTATTCATCAAATATCTAACATGAGAGAAGGAGGCCTTTGCGTAGCCATAGTTGACTTGCCGGTTAACTAGTTAGCATGGGAAGATAATGCAATGAATGAAAAGTAGGGTTTCATAATAATGTCAAAACAAGCTTAACGGCAAGTCATCCTTGGCTGCACTACAAGACCTCATTCCCACATGCAAGACAATTTAGATGAAAAGCCTCACAAAATATAGTGTGACCAATCAAAATGACTGCCACCAGAAGGGACTTTTTTCCCGAATGGGGAAGACAACATTCCCAACTAAAATGAAGGGAAAAGGTGGAAAAGAAGAAGCCAATTGGCCTTGAAGGGCTTGGTTGGCAGAAAATGGACGAATGGAGTTTGGTTGAAGCGAACAGAAAGGGTGTGATCAGTTATTATATAGAGAAAATGGGTGTAGGGTTAGTCAGAAGAAAGCATTAATGCATTGCTGCATTGGGGACAGCCCAAAACTGTCCTTTGTCTAAGGGAAATTTTGAAAAAGAAGGGTAACCTTAGGGTTCTCTTACTGGTGGATGTGACTTTGCATGGTGAAAAAGCCAATGAACACACACTTTATTAGATGCATCCCCATCAGCAAAGTCTGAGTAGCTAGTTTCTCAGATCTCTTATTAAAGCTCATTTAAGGGAAGTAGCAGCTTTTGACCAAGTTGAAGGAGCACCCTCTAAGTAGGTCCCTACTCCTGAGTTGGGTGGAAGAATTTACTGCATTTGGCTACCACAGAAACACAGCATAAATATGTTACATTGGTGAAACTTGCTGGATAATGCTCACAATCCCTCCTCTTCTACAGTAATACTTGTATCTTTTTCTACCAACCTTAGCCCTAACAAATATCTGTTGTTGTTTCAAACTCTCACACATGTTTCCTACTAATAATGTAAAATTATAACATATATATAGGAACACAAGTTTTTCCAAAGAAAATAATTTTTTTAACTTTTAAATATTTCTCGACATGTAGTACCATCTGCACTTTATTTTTTAACAGGTAAATTATAATTTCTTTTCCTTCCCGGTGAAGGTAGATATTTTCCTTTCACAACGAGTTTATACCACATAGAACAACATCATCACATATATATAATTTACATCGATAAATATATCATACAAGTATACCTTCTATCGTATCAATATGATATAAATATATAAATTTACATGTCTTTCACTAATTAGTCGCAACACTATTACACTTACATCATGTAACTTTATTTCTCGAATGACAAATCTTTTTCATTTAAACGATACCACTTGAGGACACTAACTCTAAAAGATACAGATTAATTCGTTCTTTCTTTCACTCGACCATCCTCTCATCACCTCAATTACCATCATTCCTTTTATATTGTTAAAAAATCATATAAACTCCTCTCATCACTTGAATTACTATCATATACAAAGTCATATAAACTGTTGAGTTAGAAGACTTATTATAAAATTCAACACTACATTACACTTTTTACACTTTTTCTTCTGTTTGAGCTAAACTACTCGTTGCATGCTCTAAGAAGCATGGATTATGTTCACTTGAAAAATGCAAAAAAAACATGTATTATGTCTAAAATATCCCAGAATATCAATTAGACTCACAATAATTGATATATCGGTTATTAAACTCAATCCCAACATTCTAAGTATCCAACAAATATGTTCATATTTTCAACATAATATTATTTTAACAACCAGACAATTCACGCATCTAAATCAATATATATTAATTAATGTTATAATTAATTTCTCTTACCTCAAAATAGTGTGCCCAGTAGAAAAAAATTATACACTTCTAGATATTCATATTACACTACTTTAACCTCAAAAGTTTAATCCTAAACTATTGACATTTGTCCTTAATTAAAACTTTGAAGAAAGGAAGAAAGTGGTTGAATACAAGAGCAGAAAAATAAAGACTTTTATCAATAATCTATTCAACCTATATTAATCTTGCAAGTGCCACTTCGTGATCTCTATTATCTATTGTAAAAACGGAGAACTTCAAAACTCATAATCTTAGTATTGAGAATCATAATTCTAAACAGATAATTTTCTACCAAAATAAACAATAAAATTGTTATAATTTATTTATTTTAATTCATTAAAAATTATCTCTAAAAATTGAAGTGTTACACAAGTATTACGAAGACGTGTTTATAGGTTAATACTTTTATTTGAAGAAACATAAATATAATTTGCACTAAATAATACTAAGTATAATAAACTTAATCACAAATTCTTATTCGCTTTAAGCCTACAACATTTAGGGGAAATATTCTCTAACACGCGTCATCTCTTAATTGCACTTCGTTAGTATCAGCTGAAACAAGAGGACACAGAATTAAAAGAAAGAAATAAGTGGTTTAAGTACGAAAGAAGAAAGATAACAGGACAAGAAAAAATGAAGAGAAAAAATGAATATTGATGATTGTAATTACATTTCCGAAATCTCGAATTTTTTTTAAATAAAAAAGCAAAATAATAACATAGAAATATAAAATAGTATTATCATAAAATATTTTTTTTCACCAAACAAAATATATTTTATCTCTGTACATCACTTCTTCCTTTTCTCATTATTCCCTTACTTCTTTTTACTCAAATTTTGGATTGAATTATTTTGATTCAATTTAAGAAGCATGAGATTGTAGAAGTACATAATTCAAAGGCGAGTTACTTCCTGTCATGAATGTACGGTGTCGCAGAACATTGGTTCACACAACATAATGTCAAAGCCCTTGCAATCGTCTTTTTTCCATCCGTCTCGTTTAGATACAACTTCAGATCTCCTAATAAAAAAACATAAATGTCCAAAAACATCCCATCTTACTCATCCTTTACAAAGATGCATCAGATTTTCTATATATGGGATTTAGAAATTTCATAATTTTTAGGCTTGTAAATTCCCAACTCACAGAAAGGCACATTTGCTGCTGGCACAACCGTGCATCGTATATAACCTTAAGCCAAGGCTTACCTGTTCCATAGTTGAAATGACCTGGCAAAATGAGTAACATAAGCGTGATTCCGCTGATTCAATTAAGTTCCAGAGAATAAGGGTTGGAAAGAAAAGCAATACATACCACAACTCCATTTCAATTCCCACCATATTTAATATTGCTTGATTTCCAAAATCACAGGGATCATCAAAATGACATATGTTAGCATTTGATTAGTCGCTTTTTATCCAACAGCCTAAACAAAATACAAGACCAACATCTAAAATAAATTCAGATCCTCCACGCTTCCTGTTCATTACAGCTATTTTTTAGCAATGTGAAATAAATTCTGCCTACATAGGGTGCGCTCAGGTAAAAAAAACATCAACGTGTCAGAATTTTTTAGCAACGCCATGTTATGCCTCTAAAAATTATGGCAAAAACTTCCAACACTCACTACAAAACCAGTCCACCATATTTAAATAGGGCCGAGACAGGCTGGACCAAAATGGTCTGTTTTCCACAGATGTAAAAACAACTTAAATGCCTAAATTGGCCTTCAAAACTTTTTTCACCTGCAAATTTTCAAATTCAATACCAATTATACTTGTAGTAAGTAGTCACTCTTTCTATACGCAACAGACATATGACTAACCATAATCCTTCAACCAAGCTTCCACCAAGAATTGTACACTGGCAATTAAGGATCTCAACTAACCATTTAGTGAGTTCAAAAATTGTACACTGGCATGCCAGCATTTTGCGAACTTCCTATCTTTATGAGTTTAACTTACTTTTTACTTCATAAGAAAAATGCTTTCTTAGGTTAAATTTATGCTTAGCTTGGAAAGTAAAACAGAAGGCAAGCATGGACTGTAAGATAAATGACTAAAGAAGATACATTAGTAATATTTTCCTTCTCATCGGATATCAACATTTAAAATAGGCCTCCCTAATCATGTTATCTAAAACCTGATGATATCTTAATTATACCATTTAATATATCATTTTTTCAATAATGTACAACGGTAGAAAAAGGAAATCAAAATTGTTCTATTTCTAAAATAGTAAATCTTACAGTTTTATTATGGATTAGATATTTATAATTACACCAACTTTAATAATTAATTGCTAATCTAATGATTCAGGATAAATTTCAATTCTCAATTCTGAAAACAGATTTCCCATGTAACAGTTTGAATCTCATGACCCCAACAACCATGACTATATAGCAGCAATTGCTCAACGATAAACACATAAAGCCTGTTTAAAGATAAAAAAAACTGTTTCCTTTGTTGAAGGTCTATTATCTATTATGTGACAATAGCAAATGGCTACGAGGAAAAAACAGTACTGTTTTTACTGGCATAAAAAAATCAATGCCAAAGGGGGAAAATATTCAAATCCGTCTCATTGTGGTACATAGTTTTTCAATTGACACCAACTGGAACCTCTTCCCTCAGAAAAGAAGACACGTCTTTGAATAGGATCATAGGGCGGACCAAATACTTGTGCAAGTAATATACTGGCTATACATCAAATACATTGGTTTTGGTAGGAAAAACCCAAGAAAGTCGAGGCATTAATTTCTCCGTGCAAAAGAATAACAATTAAGCTGAAATTATGACCGGGTATAGAAATTAAAACAACGACCAGCCATGTACTATATTGGCCATGCGGAAAGAAGATATTAATCTATTTCTGAATCGTGAAAGATTTTGCATAACTCCAAATGCACATTACCTTAGCCAAGAAAGCACTAAGCTTCAATGCTACAATCAACTGCATATATAAACAAATATCATACCTCTAATTCATCATATCTGAAGTACTGAACTACTTCCATAAATATGAATTATCATAGTCAAACAATGCAGCACACCCTTTTGCTTGTGTCAGAGGAAGATAAGATATTGACACCTGCAATACACACAGACACAGCTCCACCAAATTTTGATGCATAAACACCGGGTCAATTTTAACCAGGAACCAACATAAATCTAATTCAAATAACTATAAAAGGGCATAATGCAAGTAATTGTGAACTATCAGGAAAACAAAACCCAATAATAATAACAAATTAACAATATAGGTATACAACTGTCAACGGATGATAGCTACAAGGTGCTTTAAATCTAAAGAAACTGAACAGGAATTGAAAAGCAGCTGAAAAGGCAAGCCAACTCTATATAGGTTCGTGGGGTAGCATTAGTTATCAAGCTTGTGAAATAAGGTAAAATGGACATGGCCAGTTTCACTAGTCTTCACATGTTTGGTCCTCTAGGTAGAGGTGTCAAGGTAGTGGGGCCATGAGTTTGTCAAACCCTGGTTCATCTGGTCTTCCGGTTTAGGCAGTAGGCATCAGGCTTCACAGCTGTTTGGATGGGAAGGGAAAGGCAACAAAGGGAAAACAAGAGCATCAGAATTCTAAATGGTATACTGGTCAGGTTAAGATATCAATCTGCTACATACTCATGTGAATGGCCTATATTATATGTTGCCAGATAAAATACAAAAATAATGAAAGCTGTAATCTACCTGCATGGAGCCATCAAGTTTTAGTAAGCATGGTTTCTCCTTCGAGAAGAACCATTCTGAGTAGACCTGAGAATAGATGCTAAATATCAGCATTGATGAGTTTTGGGACACTGAATATTAATCAGAACATGGACCAGGGAAGACTATAAAATAATAATGATACATGGAACATAAAGAAGTTAATTAGTTACCCATAGGCACCGGTCCGTCCCAAAGAATAACTTCCATAAGCTCCATAAGCACCACCACCACTACCAAGCTACAGATATATGAAATCAAACAAATTAAGAAATATCAGTAGAGCTGGAGAAGGTAATTCACACTAAATTTTCACACATGTATGTAAAAAATAACCTGTGAATTTCCATAGCTTCCATAACCATCAGCAGATGCCAAATCACTTGAACCTCCATACCCACCAGAATATCCACCACGTCCATGTCGTTTACCATCTCTACTGTCATAGTTCAAGCCATCTGATCCATCAACTGAAGCAGGAAGATATGGAAGCACCGGAAGGAATCCTGAGACAGCACGCTCCTTATCAAAAAGATTTGCCCTCAGCCGTGTAAGTGCTTGCACAAGAGCATCCTTGGCAACATCAAGGTCTCCTGAAATCTAGTCAACACAAAAAAAACACACACCAGTTCAGAATTATAGGGCCTTGCAACTTCTGATCACGCAGAAAACAAGACTACTAGTCAAATTAACAATGCCCTACCTGCACCATTTCATCATCATCAGAAGCAATTTTAGGAAGATTTTCCTTTGAAAGGATGCGAATGTTGGCTTTTGTCAGCCTCCTCATTTCAGTTACAATTGTCCCTCCTTTACCAATAAGGCAACCAATTCTTGAGGTTGGCACAAGAAGACGGGTGGTGAAAGAGACAATCCCAGAATCTCTTTCCACTTTCTCGCTGCAGCGGGGCAGCAATCTCACAGCAGCTTCTATTGTTGGAGAGAAAGAATCCTCAAAGAACTGCATCAAGACAATTTAAAACCATCATAACGGAAAAAAATCATGTATTCATAGTTCCACACCAACTTGATAAAATCTATATCTCACCTCTTTGGTGGAAATGATTATCAAACAGTCATCTCCTTCAGTTGCAGAACTATCAACTTTGATGGTAGCCCCGGAATCCTGCCTGATTTGATTTATTATGGCACCACCCTTTCCTATCACACCACCAATGTTGCCAGTGGGACAAACAAACCTCACAGTAAACTCTCTCATAGAAGCTTCATCCCTTTGGGCAGGATACAGAGACCGTGACCAATCACCAGCATCACCTTTATATCCTCCATAAGCACCCACAAAAGGAGCCACTCCCACAATGGGAGCCCCTGCACCAGGACCACCAGCTGCATAGCCACCAGGAACTGCAGAAGCAAGCAGATGCTGAGACCGTGAAGGATTATCACGGATCTGAGCTGCAATTTGAAACAAAGCCTTCTTCACAACCGCACCCTCACCCGAAATCTGCACTTTCATAGCAAATAAATCAGCTTAAATCATTCCAGAGCATTTCTAAGTGAAATTTTCTACTAAGTGCGCGGATCATAGCAATCTTGCGAAGCCCTATCTACAATGCAAACTACTCCTACAGTTAGGTATCCTAACTTTCTGTTAACAGCTGATCCAGCTTTACAACATATTGCCTAACCAATTTTAAATTGCAATTGCAGTCATTTGTTGTGATCTTTAACGTTGTAGAAAATTATGGACAAAATGATACGGATGCAATTGTGGTCTCAATGCAGTCACAGTAAGCAAAAAAAAAAAAAATGACATTGTAGCCAAAATCAATCTTGATTGGTTGCAGAAAAAAGTTTTAAAAAGCAGTAATTAAGATTTTGACCAAAAGATATTAGTATATCAGCGGCCACAGTCGTGGCTGCATTTGACCACAATGTAAAGGATGGCATCGAAACCGCGACAAGAATTTACAACCTCCCCCTGCAGACCTTTTTCAATGGTATTCAGTTAAATGGTATCCCTATTCGGAAACTAAATCTATTTGACCACGTAATCGTCTCTGCACTCGTTTTCTTAAACCTTCGATATATAGTCTCTGCACAAGCCTTCTTAAACCTTCAACATTATTTTTACTATGATAAGAAATAAACCAAGGAATTAACAAATTCACCTGAACAAGTTCATCGGAGCTCAACGCACAGGGAGGCAATCGGTCATCCTTAAGGATCCGAATCTGCGCGCCGGTTTCGCTCCGGATATTCTGCACGATTTGGCCGCCTTTTCCGATCACGCATCCGATCTGATCGGACGGCACGAGAAGCTTCGCAGTGACGTGATTCCTCTCCTCATCCTCGTCGTCACGTGCGTCCTCTGCAATCACACGCTGGTGAACCCTAAACAGCGCGTCCTGAGCGGGTGAGACGAGATCGCCAGTGTCGTCAATTCGGTTGGTCTCCTCGGAGGAACTGTGGATAGTGACGACGCGCTCATCGCAGCCGGGGAGCGCGTCACCGATGCGGATCTTGGCCCTGGTGTCAGCGCGGAGCTGCTTGACGATGTCGCCGCCGCGGCCGATGACGCTTCCGATCTTGCGAACGGGGCAGAGGTAGCGGAAGACGGTGTCCTCGGGTGTTATAAGAGACGAGTCATCGGCGGCGGGGTTTCGTCGCTTGTTTTTGGAGCCGGCGTCGGAATCGGAGTGGGAGTGGGAGCGCTTGCCGTAGGAACTACGTTGACCGGTCATCGCAGAGAGTGGGCAGTGTGTCGTGGTATCGCCTACGGTTACGTACGGTTTCCAGAGATGAGAGAAAAAGAGGAGTGGTCGTGCGCGCTAGGGTTGGAGATTTCTTTCAGATTCTTTTATATTTTTTTTATTATAGATTCTTCGCCGCCTTCAATTGCTTCCGTTATTTATTTAATTTTTTATCTATTATATATGTACTTTCGCTACTTTTATTTATTTATTTACCTAAGACTTTGCTTCCATGTATTGGTAAAAAGTAATTTATTTTTAAGTGGTATATAATATATATATATATATATATATATATATATATAGATAGATATTTACTGTAAGTATATTACGGGTGTATTGTATGATAAGCAAATTGCTTCTGAAAGAATATAAAACTTTACTTTTACTTTTTAAATAATTTGATCTAGAGATATTACATACCATAAAAAGTGGTTATTTAATTAAAAAAAACAATTAGTGCAGTAGATCATTGATTAAAAACGATATTTTGTTAAAATCCGTAAACGCTTCGAATAATCTTATACATTTAACACAGACTCGAACTTTTTTATCTTTTTATCTTTATGAGCAAGAAAACTTAAACAGATATATTGTTATTTTGTTATATAGATACGCTATCAAAATGAATGAGTGATAGTTGATTCACAATTGATTATGTCTTTAGACAAATCGATTATCTATGAGATATAATCGATTTTGCGTAGAGATACAGTCAATTATTAGGTAACTAAATTTCTCTACAACCATAACCTTGTTTTTCTTTTATACATCCTTTAATTTTTATTTGCAGTCTTTTACATTTGATTCTTTGAAAGATTTCATTTAATTTCAACAACAACCAACTTAGTGGCCTTTCATTTTATATTCAATTCCTTATTTCAATATAACAATTTATATAAATTATATATGTTTTTTAAATAGATGTCACGCAATAATTCCTCATATTCACATAGTTTAGCCTATATTTACTTATTGTGAGATTAGTAAGGATATAAAGTCTAATTTTTTTCATCATTTTATATTCTAAATGAGAATTACAAGAAAAATATAAAACATTATTAAAATATTTAAAAGTATTTAAAATTCGAAAACTTAAGAAGATATATTAACATACACAATTTTTCTTATATAAAGAAAATTATGTAATTTTAATTTTTTATTGTGAATTGAAATATGTAGAAATAAACTCAATTATTATCAAACTCAAATAAATAAATTCATAAACATTTTTTTGTTTTGTAAAATAAATAACTAAAAATAGTTTTTTACATGCATCTATTTTTTATATTTTTGGAATAAAATCAAAAATTAATTAATTTTCCACGTTTAAAGGTAATTAATTGTTTTAGGACGGAAGTTATAAGATGTGGATATCTTTCTTTCACCAAATTGACTCTCAAATCTTTGGAATTTTTTTTGTAATTTTTTATAATAATAATTGTTTGATCAAATATTTATTATCGTCCCTTGTTTATGGCATATGACGACTTCATTATAATTTTTCTTCCAAAATCAAGCTTAATTAATTAAATGTGTAAAATGTGGGTTTTTATGTGTTTATCTTTTTTCTTATTTTTGTTTATAATTATTTTTAAATTTTGACGTCCTAATTGATTATATTGTTGAATTATTGAATCTTATGGTAGAATGTAATTATTATATTTGTTTTGAACTTTCTTTATTATTTTATAAGTGACGTGTTTAGGTAGACTTTATATACTCCATTAAAATATTATTGTATACTTTGTAGGTTGAGTGTGATCCTATACTTGAATCTAAGTGAACTTCTAAACAAAGGTGTTGTATAGCAATATCATTTGTGATGTATTTTCTGCTTGGCTATTATGAGAATCATAACTAGAACTTTCTCTTTTTATTTGTATTTTGATACTAAGTTGACTTCTAATTATTATGGAAGACTTTTAATTGTTGCTTGTAAATCTGGATTAACGTATTAAGAGACATTTTTCTTGTCTATTACCTCTAAGTATTACTCTTACATATTAATATATATTAATATATGCATTACATTTACATCAACATATCATATGAATAAATAAGTACATCTTGAGGTACAACACATATATTGTTTTTCATTTGTTTTAGGCATATTGATTACATTGTCCATTACATATTATACATGATGAATTTTTGCCATATCATAATTGGAGAAATAGGAAATTAAGGAAAATCAAATCATGTTTTTCTTCACTATATAATGCGCACATTTGCTTTACTCTATTTTATTTATTTTAGGTGAGGAATTGTAAAATTTTTATTTATTTTAGGTGAGGAATTGTAAAATTATTTAATTATAACAGTAAAAGATAGAAATTAATGAGTTTGAAATTGGGAAGAAATCTTAATTCAACCATACTATAAAATTTTCATTATTTTTAACTTATATTAATTTTCATCATTGATACACTCAAATATGACAATAATATTTATAGAAATCTTTAATTTATGATCAATTCAATTTTCTTTATACAATAAAAATTCTTGTTATTGAAAACAAAGAAAAAAACCCTTCACACCTTTTAATATTTTACCTTGGTTCAATGAAAAATATAATAAACCTTATATTGTTTTTTTTTTTTCTGTATGATCTGTTTTAGAATTTAGTGTTTAGAATTATAATCTTCTTCACATTATTCTCCATTGACGAAAAAGTTATATGAGTAAAAATTAAATCATAAACAACAGAAATATCATTATATGTGAAACAAACAACTATGTTCAGAAAAATTTCAAATAAAACCTTATCTTATATTATCACTAATAATTAAAAATGTTTATCCTCGATATAAGATATACTTTTTTTTGTTAATGTAATAACCAAATATTGTAATACAATAATACCTTTATCATATATAATAATATAAGTTTTGTACTAATCAAATTTAAATCACATATTTTGTTTTTTTGGATGTCAAAATATAAAACTTTAAATGAGATCATATATATATATATATATGATCTCGAAGATAGTTTCTGATCAAATTCAGAATTTTGTTTCCTATGTAATATTTTATAAACTTCTCATGAATTAAGAATATCTTAATTATTGTCCTTTAAGTTTTTTTCTTTAATTATCTTTAAAAAAACTTTTGTTTCTTTGCTTCTGTATAAGGTAACTGTGGTGTGAAGAGGTTAAATACGGCATCGCAATCACAATCGCAACCCAGATAATTCTTCTTCACATATTGTGATAGCAAAATATCCTCACACTTTCTAGAAAACCAAACGAAGCTACAGAGTGCCTCCGATTTCGCCCTAACGAAGCATCTCACGTTTCGCATCTCGCATCCCGCATTGATCGCGATTCCACCGTCGGAATCTGGAAGCGATGTCAACCTCGAGCCAGCACCAGTTCCGATACACTCAGACCCCCTCGAAGGTGCTGCATCTTCGCAACCTCCCCTGGGAATGCTCCGAGGAGGAGCTCAAAGAGCTCTGCAAGCCCTTCGGTAAGATCGTCAACACCAAGTGCAATGTCGGCGCCAATCGCAACCAGGCTTTTGTTGAATTCGTAACTCTCTCTTCCCTCTTTCTCTTATTTTTGTCTCAATCGCTCCCTAATTTTAGGGTTTTAAGTGATGCATTTATTGATTCGTGACAACTTCAGCTCTCAGTAGCCGTCTCTGGATTTTAGAATCCTCGAATTTTGTTTGCTGTCGTGTTTTATTTCACTCTTTTGCTTAGGGTATCAGAATTAGGCCTTTCGTTTGTATCCATTATTTTTTTCTCATTTTCACTAGTTTCACTTCTGATATAAATGCGTCGATTATTTTACATTTAAAAAAATACGCCTTCGAACTACCCAGGGATGACACTCGCAATTGCATCCATTTATACACTGTCGTCCATGCATAAATTTAACCAATCTGCCCTATCAAAATGGACTGGGCAAAAAGTTGGGATGGCTAATAAAAATAAACCATTGATAATTTATTAAACCAAGAGTTAAGATGCTAACCTTTCTTGTAAGGAGTGAAATATTGGAGAGAATTTTTGTTGACAAGGGAAAAAAATGTTCATGATACTGTTTTTAGCATAGAGGTTGGTTTTGTAGATATCAGTGATGACCAACTATTACTGCTTGTTAGGATTTCTGGTAGAGGTCTGATCTTATAGCCTTGGAGCACCCATAATGTATCTAGGTGGAGCCAAAAATCTTGGTGCTTGAATTAAATCCATGTACTACTATGGCCGTTCAATTCTCTTTTAGTTGAGATAGATTCTCAAAGTAGCTTTCTCCTTATGTTTTAGACTGGACCTTGGTTATATTGTAAATAAATATTAAGATTTTCATTTCAATAAAATTCTCTGGACTTAAACTTCTTGTTTTTGCTACTTTTCATCGGTTAGTTTCTCTTGAATCTTAATTGGTATTTTAAGTGACTGCTGAGCGGTTGAGGATGTATTTTGTTTGCTTACGTTGTGATACCTGGTCTTTTTTTTATGATTTTTCTACACTGATTACTGAACTCTCAAGTATAAATGCTTTACCAGGTAGATCTAAATCAAGCCATTTCAATGGTTTCGTATTATGCTTCATCTTCAGAACCTGCTATGGTTCGTGGCAAAACTGTTTACATTCAGTATTCAAATAGACATGAAATTGTCAACAACAAAAGTCCTGGAGATATTCCTGGAAATGTCTTGCTGGTAACTATTGAAGGTGTGGAAGCTGGGGATGTGAGCATTGATGTTATCCATTTGGTAAGTGCGACTGAGTTTTATTTCATTTCCCCAGTTCACTTTTGTGTGTGTGATTTTGCAAGCTTCTTGTTTGATTAGAGGATGTGAAAAAAAAAAAAAAACTCACAATCCCTATAAAACAGGGTTATTGTTAAGTAAACATCATGACAACTCCTAATACAATAATCAGATAGTAACATGGAAATCTGAGTTTTAATACCTTTTATTTGTATACAGTTCCTTTTTTTTCATTTAATACTATGACTTTTAATCGTTTGCCCTTGTTATTTAGAGTTAGACAGAATCCTGATTAAATCATGTCAATTTTACTGAAATCGGTTGAACCACAGATGCTGATCTCATATTTAGATACTTTTGTTGGAGACAGTTTGGAATATTTGTCATGTACGTCATACACCTTTCTAAGGTCACGCATATAAGTACAGGTGTCATTCTGCACTTATTTCTTATCTGTTTGGAACTTATTTTTCCTTCCTGACATTGCTTTGTGATTGTAACATCTGTGATGGTTTTTTGGATTGTCTGCTGAACTATAATCTTCAAACATTTTCATTTAAGGAATACCCAAATAAAGATTAAGGTGAAAAGAATATGATGTATGAACTAGTTCTTTATTCTTTATTCATTTATTTTTTATTCAGGTGTTTTCTGCTTTTGGCTTTGTTCACAAAATTGCAACATTTGAAAAGACTGCAGGTTTCCAGGTTAGTAAATTATCATTGCACTATTTCAACATGTCCCTTCGTGATTCAATTCTAGTGTTAACAATGTTTAATGCCATGCCAGGCTCTGATTCAGTTCACTGATGCTGAAACGGCTTCTGCTGCTAGGGATGCACTGGATGGAAGAAGCATACCAAGGCAAGCAGTGTTTGTGTATTTTCTTCATATTCTTCAAAACCATCTTTAATTTGGTTATAGTTTGATAAATAATAAATTTCCTAATTCTCTTATGCTTTGGTATGTAGATACCTGCTTCCAGCTCATGTTGGTTCTTGTAATTTACGTATTTCATACTCAGCTCATAAAGATCTGAATATCAAATTTCAATCAAATCGCAGCAGGTAATGATTGAAGTAAAGGCAACTATCATATATTATTCTTTAGTTGTTTTAACATTGTCTTCTGCTCAGAAACTTAATCAAATTGTGAAAGCTATTGCATGTTTTTTGTGGTGTTCTCTATTTTGCTAATTGATACGTGTGCTTTTATCCTCTAGGGCTTACTGAAGCTTGGTAGTCAGGATACAGTTGACTTGCCATGACCACTTAGTAATTTTCTTGATCATTTTCTAACTGTTTGATGCATTTACTGTCAATATTATTGAAACCATTGTTCTTATGTTATTGGAATGTATTGGCAAGTTTTTTCTTTGGTGGGTTTTGTTATATCATGTTGACAATTCAATACTAATTATTTGTAGTAGTTGTCAATCTAATCTGGTTTCCATATTTGCTCTGGAGGATACTCTGATGTTTGCAATGTGTCGCTGGCTCATAATTGTATTCACTATGTACTGAGTTACAGTTGTAGAAGCAGCTTCTATTTGTGTCATTTTAGTTTTTCAGTTGAAAACACAATGGTTTTCTGTTACATCTGAGATCAACTGGCTATGAGGTGTTACTTTCTAATATCTGTATATCAGCTGAAATTATTTTTTTTTTGTTTGCCTTGGAGCTCTAAAATTGATTTATGTTTCCTAATCCTGGTCACAATCTAGAGGTCATGAAGATTTTAAGAAATGGAAGTTTGTAATTGCCAAATATTGTGATCTCTATGATTGAATTTATTTTTTGCATAATGTTCTCTATTTCAGGTGAACATTTCTGTTAAAACAATTTGACGTAGTGACACTCAAACTCCAAGAAATTGTTAGAGAGCCATAGTTACATGAATAATCAATAAGCATGTATTGTGAAATTAGCGTCTCCTCTATTAGTCTATTTTACATAATAATATTAAATAAATTTAACAGGCTTCTCTACTACTATTGTCATTTAAAATTTTGCCAGTGAAACATTTTGGTTTCATGCCTCTAGACTCTAGCGAGATCCCTATGTTTGTTTAATGTGCACAATTGGTTTTTAAAGCTTTTTCAAGCATAACTTTTTCTCAATGGGCACAGCTAAATTTCCATTTTCTGTTTTCTATTTTTTTACTAGTCTTCTGTCAATAATTAATGTTATTTTCCCCATGACATTTCAGGGACTACACAAATCCTATGCTTCCCGTTAACTATACTGCTATTGAGGGAACAGTACAGGTATTTTGTTGTTTTATGCTTTAATACATTCTGTTTTTACTATTAGTATGCTCTGACAAACATATATTCTTCAGACGGCTATAGGCCCTGATGGGAAGAGGAAAGAACCTGAAAGCAATGTGCTTTTGGCTTCCATTGAAAATATGCAGTATGCTGTTACTGTTGATGTCCTCCATACAGTGAGAATTTGTGTTTTTCTGTAAAACTTCCAAATTTATAAGTGATTTATACTCTACTGTCTAACATCAACTGGCAATCTTTACAGGTCTTCTCTGCATTTGGTACTGTCCAGAAAATTGCTATATTTGAAAAGAATGGTCAAACTCAGGCACTAATTCAGTACCCTGGTATTAATCATCTTCAACTGTTACTCCTTGCACTAGTACATTGTGTCCCATTATATACATGTGTATGTGTGTTTATGCATGTAAAATATTAAAATTTATACACCAGCTTCCGCATAAATGAGAGGTTCCTTTTGCATGTAATGGATTTTGGATTAGGTAACATTAGTGTCCTAGGAATAGGAATACAGTGTTTATGCACCTGTAGTTTGACCGTTTTGTTTTAATTCTATTATCTATCATTCTTTATTGTTATTATTTCATTAATCAATGCTTTCATTCTTCCCCACCCAATGTTGAATGTGGATAATGTTTCTTTAGAGGAACTTCAGTTTATGACACAAAAGAAACTGGTCATTTCTTGAGCTTCCTTCTCTAGTATTATTTTTGTTATATGAAGATTTCTTATACATCCATTGTCCTTTTTCATTATTTTCATATAATATTATAGATTGTTTTGACAATTTCTTTTCACTCAGAGACTTTTGTGTCATAGTCTTGCAGATTAGGGTCCACGTCATAGGTTACATTCAACACTTTTAAATGTAATTTCAGGGAATGGAAGTGAGTGGGTAGCAGTATATACTAGCCCTCCCATCCCCTGTTTCTTGATAAAGCATTTTATTTTTCTTGATCGTGGGTGGACATTTTTTTGGCAGATGTCATAACGGCAGCAGCTGCTAGAGAAGCTCTGGAGGGGCATTGCATATATGATGGTGGCTATTGTAAGCTTCATCTATCATACTCTCGTCATACTGATCTCAATGTAAAGGTATAAAAATATGCGTTTTTGAGTTAATGTTCATGAGTGGGAAAAATGAAAAAGGGGGGAAAATTAAAGATATCCTTAGAAGCAATGTGGACACTTGATCGGAAAGAGATTTGATTCTTAAACGTATGCTTCTTGACACTTGATTGACCTACCTTTTATAGTAATTTGTTCATGACAGTTTAATAATCATCCCAATTCTGAGTGTTATATTATATATAATACGTTTTGGTTGTAGGCTTTCAGTGACAAAAGTAGAGACTATACAGTGCCAGATCCTAGTCTGCTTGCAGCTCAAGGTCCTGCAACAGCTTGGCAAAATCCACAGGCTGCACCTATGTACCCTGGTAGTGCTGCTGCTTATCATCACACTCAAGTTCCGGGTGGGCAAGTGCCATCATGGGATCCATCCCTGCAGGCAGTTAGACCCAGTTACATATCTGCACCTGGTACTTTTCCTGTTCAGACCGGTACAGTTCCTCCAATGCCATCCTATGCTCCAGCAGCAGCCATGCCCGCAGCTTCCTCACCTATTGCACAAAGCAGCCCCATTGGTCATAATGCAAATCCAATAGGAATTGCTCAGTCTGGGGTTCCACCCAATGTAAATTTACAGCCCAGTGGTGCTCCACTTTCAGTTCCTGGTTCCTCACCTCCCGTGCAGACCAGCCAAGCTGCTCATGGATTGGTTCAGCTTGGGGCTCAGCCAAATGCAAGACCTGGTGGTGCTTCACCTCCTGGTCAACATTATTATGGTTAGAAAGGCAGTTTTACCGTTTTACTGTTACATGAATGAAAGGAAAATGGTTTTGATGGAAGAAGAATGATAGTATGATAAATTTGTTGTTCAGTTGGAAATTTCGGCAGCAGCATCATCGTTGTTTTTTGAATGGTGTAATTTAATTTGCGAAGAAAGCTTCGAAATAGTTAGTCTCTTACTTTTTTGAAATTCTTGTCTTCCATTGAATGAATACTCACTAGGAGTGGAGGTGTTAAAAGTATCTTCCGCCGCTCAAGGTAACTTACAAATAACGAAATCAAATTACGGAGTACTTTACCATGTGGATTTTGGACAATTCAGTTTTGTCCTCCTCAATAAAAGTTCAGGGGGTTGTATTTTATTGGGCCTGGTAGGCTCGTCGTCGCATCTGCTAAATCGTAGTTCGCGCTGAATTTCTTTTCTGCAAGGATATTTCCCCCACTTCTCAACGTAAAGTGAAATCAATGACATAATTACAAAATGAGAAAAAACTTCATTTTAAATCTCAACAACGATGTGCTTTTATGTAGCCAAAGCAGTTGAAAAATGCATTTTTTTTTTGTCATGAATGAAGTTAGTTTCAGGCATTCTCTCTAACGCATATATGGTTTAAAGAACATTTTACGCATCCTTCAATTTAGTTTGAAATTTGTTCAGTATCAAATCTCGTGCCATGAAGCTTAAATTGAAGTTTGTCAAAATTTAAAGTACATAAGATCTAAACTTAACCATCTACGCGTACGCATGTCCCTTCACTTGGGAACACGAGAGGGAGAGTGAACATATTTTTATCATACTTCATTTGCTCAAAAAAACCGAATAGATGAGGCTAACGTGGCAGGAAAGGAAACTATAAAGATTAATATAATTTGTGTACATAATTGAAGGATAATTCTCATGAAACTATTCACCAGCTCTTTCCTCTACCCTAGGCTTCCATGTTATGTGCTATGGTCGGTGAGATCAAAGTTAACATCAATCAGTTTTCAGTTGCATCCACCAGCAACGTTCTGTAATTTAGAACCGGAAAGTGTCTAGCTGTCAATGATTTGAAATATAACCTAAACTTGCCTGAAACTGCACATACACTAACACACATTAACAAATATAAACTTTTAAAATCCCAAAGATAGAAAAAGACAATGAAAAGCCCTTGATGTTCTTTAATACAAGCACTTTATTTCTTCTGCATTGGCTGATTGATTAGTTTCCACGAGCTTTTGTAAAAGTCAGGTACTTAATAATGAAGAAACAAGAAAGTTTATATTCAACACTATACACGTGTATTTGCTAGTTGATCTTGATAACGAGTTAACAATATGCTAAATACAATTATTTTAATTATATAACTTTTAGTCTCAAGATCCAAATGCAGTACTTTAAGAACTGAATTTTACTGAAACAAGGAAAGATTGGTACGATATAATGCGATTGATGGTATATAAATAAATAGGAAGTGAAAAGTTGCAAGAGAAAAGAACACAAAGGCATGTGCGAGAGGAGGGTGTGGAAGAAGCTACGTGACAAGGCCATGTTTTGATTATGGGTGATGTTCCATTATGATGGTGCACTGTCCTTGTCTTTAAATAAAGGTTTTAAATGCGGAGAGGGACTACTCCACAGTGATAAACTCTCTCTCTCTCTCTGTTAGTAACACCATGCATCTCTGCAACAAAGCAAAAGTGACCCATTAGTTCTCAGATTCTTCTCTAAATTGTGTTGACATAGATAGTAGCGTACGCGTAGTTTGCACCCTTTCCTCATGACACTTCTGAAAGCAACTCCTACCACAGCGTTAATCCCACATTTTACTAATATTAATATTACTAAAACCTTACAAAATAATGTTTCAACTATTGGTCTTGCTTTCAAGTCTGAAGTGACTTTCAAATAATGTCAAACTTAACCTATTTAACTAAATAAGTTGTTTAAAAAACTTGATTTATTTATTAATAAGTTGGACTCAACTTGGTCTCAACTTGAGTTAAGATATATATTAATTCCAATGAACAATCCACTTCTTTTTTCACCCTTAATCATGAAAAATTATTTAGACATATATACATCTAATGAAGTGTTTTCTCTTGTGTAATCATTGAAACTTCAAAAAGAAATTATAATAAAGCTTAACAATTCATTTACTTCATATTGTTGACAATGAAGACACAAACGTCCCTACAAATTAAGTTTAGGATATCAAGACATTGATTGCAGACATTTTTATCACATGGATTTGTATATTGAAAATAATATATGAAGCATTTGTGTTTCTAGCTCTTGTTGAATTTAAATTCAAAATTGATTATAATAAAACTTAACAATTCATGTACAATAAGAATACGAGCTTTGATTTGAATTAAGTTTAGGGATTAAAGACTAGGATTACATATACACTTCTACAAATGAATCTCTGTGTATTAAAAATAATACATATAAAAATAAGTTCGTCTCTCTATTTATGTTAATTTTAACTTCAAATGACACTATGTGAAAACTTGATAATCTTTTTACTCTGTTTCAACAAGAACATAATGAACGATGAGTAAAATACATGAATTGAATTAAACTTAACCTCTCTTGTGTAGAAACATCATATTCTCACGTGTTTGCAGAGAGATTGTGTCCATGTCTTGCAAAAGTAACCGACGAGCAATTAATTGCTAATGATGAACATGAATAGTTGACAAAATTTTACTTGTATAGTATTATTCATCATATATACTACTACTTGAAATGTGTCTTAAGTGCTTAGTTTGTGTTCGAACAAAGATGTAGATGGATCATGAATATTTGTTTTTTCACTAAACCTTCTGTGACATTTTATCTACCTGCAAAATATTTCTTGTCTTAATCAACCTTCAACATATCCTTCTTGCTCCTGTTATGTTTGTCTCTTGTTGATTTAAGAATAAATCAAGAAATTGTTGCATTAAAATCGTTCAGATCCATGATCCATAATCACGTACGTAAGAATATATTTATTTTATTTCAGTTTTTGCACATGACTCAGAAAATGTATACGAATATATTGTACTGACACAAAGTCAAGAAGCTTAGACGAGTTACTGACCATAATAATATTAATTAAAGCACAAACATAGTTTTACAAGAAATCTACCATTGAATACATTTGGTGTGTAGTTGAATCAAAGGCATAAGAAGAACAATAATAAAAAGTGATGTAAAATATTATACGTATGAAGCTGCATGTGTCTGCATCAATGTGAACGCTTATTAATTACAGGATCTATATGAATTACTAAGCAGTGATTTATTTAAGCCTTTCACATGCTCTAAGTAGTGATTACCAAAAGTTCACGTTACTACCACGAAGTGTCCTTCCACATTCTTTAATGACTTTAACCGACACTGAGCCAAGCCCTATTATATATTGTACACTATTATGGCAACAAATCAAACTCACTTATGTTCAAATTTTATGAACATGACCAAAGCATATGACACATATAGGGAACTGATTGGATCGTTACTATATACACCAGAGGGGACAAAAGGTACTCTAGATTGAAATCATACATAATCTGAGCAAACTTCTATGCATGCAATTATATTTTCCTTAACTCATTCTAACTTCTCAATGGTCTTTATATGAAACATAAAAACTGATATAAACCACAACATGTATGCTAATTCAAATTAATCTTATTGTTAAGGGGAACATTACAAAAATGTCAAAATCATTCTCACTCTAAATTTTAAAATGTTTATTAAAAATATAAAAAAAAAAAATCTGCTTGTCATTTGTATGAAGTTGTATTTGGAAAATATAATATTTTTTGCTTTATTTTGATATTTATACATTTTTTAATGGTACTCATTCAATGTTTTTTTTTTTTAATTATGAGGACCTAAATGGATAAAAAAAACTACAAGATTAAAATAAAATTACACTGTACCAATTTTTTTTCAAAAAAAGTAGTCTTTAGTCTTTTTTAAAAAAAAAAATGGAAAAATGAGATTTTTCTCTCAACATATTTTCCAAAGTTTAAAGGAGTGTGACCGAGTATACATGCAAATTTCTAAGAGAGCATGTGTTAGATGCACATAGAAAGGTCAAAAAGATCCTATAAAGTTGAGGGTGTGAGGTAGGACAAGATGGGTTTGTCTTCCCATGTGAAAAGATAGCAAGATTGTATGAGTTAGACCCCACTTCATAAGTGATCCTCTGCCGACGAAATGAACGAATCACAATGGCCAAAGCTAAAACTTCACTTTGCGTATTTAACTATCATTTTATGCATACATTACACTGCATTACATGCATATCTGAAATAGTATAAGCTTCTTAGTTAACCATTGCATTGGGTAACCATGCATTTCAGACTCACACGAACTAATTTCTATACATGGAATGAACATATCTAACTCATCAACGCGTTTCATTTGTAGGCTTATTGCTTTTGTAGTGTGTAACAATTAAGTAGGTACTTGTGTCTGCAGATATGAATAAATTTCACACGTTTGTATTTAATGTCCAAGCAACTTTGCATGCATGCCAGCCAAACATCGTGTCTTTGCAGATTCAAGATGATTTATGGCCTCTTCCATTAGGCCATAGCACAGAGGTTAAAGGTACAATATACGGATTTTCTTATCTTTGAAATAGATTATGAATTTATGATGATATATATAAGTGTCTAATTTATGATGATATATATAAGTGTCTATATATATTGATTATATATGGTTGTACCCTCTAGGTTATTTTTGCTGCTTCTTAATTAATTGCTTGATGGTAAGAAGAAATGAAGAAAAATCTTTGGAATGAAAGGCTGAGATTGAAGTTAGAGTTCTTACATTGGTAACGGAGGATAGCAGAAGCAAATGAAATGCACTGTTTGTGACTTTGTCAGATTGCAATTTAAAGTTGACAAACGCCCTTCCTCGCATCCAATGTGTAAATGCCACTCATAAGAACGTTATCTTTGTTGTTATCTGATAAATAGTTGTACTCAAATTGTTACCACCACTTATACATTGACACTTTGAGGGACATTTATTACCATGCATCAAATTATACAAATATTTCAACACAAAAGAAGAGTAATTTCAGAGAATTTTCTTATGCAATCAACTGTAACTATTCAGTACATTTAATGGCTTGAATTCTGGTATAAGTACATGATTAGATACTGATGGGATAAACTTGTCTGCAAGCATTAATACATCAAAAAAGTAAGAAAAAAACAACAACAATTAGAATGAATTCATGAACTTTAACTTTCAGAATAAAAAAAAAATATTTTAACTTTCTAGTACATGTTCAGTTTCTAGCTCGGATGTTATGTTTTAATTAGCTAATCTATGCTTTTATCTCAGATGACCAAAAAATTCATCTAAAGAGGGTTTGTCACTTTCCAGAAGAAAGATTTTATTCTTTCATTTCTAAAAGGGTTTCAGGTAAAAGAAAAAGGGGCTTTGAAAATAAGGTAACTTTTGCTTTTCCACACAGATTGTGAGTTGTTTGGACTAATTTTACTGCAGTACAAAGCCCTTTCTTTTTTTCTTGCAGGCAATTTGCTAGCTAGTTGAGTATGAGGAGAGTTAAAAACATATGTTAAATTCAAAACCTCATATAGTGGACTTCATTGTATGAAACTGCTTTCACATTCCCGTTAAAAAAGCATAGTTTTCCACAAACCAGATTCCCTAGATCCCTTGCTCTCTCACAGTTTTCAGCATTTGCATGGTCCCAACAGCTCAAATGTGTCTATCTGTCTGTCAGGTTTGATGTTGACTCTCCTCTATTTATTCCTTTCTAATTTCCCCTTCCATTTCCACAAACAACTTCCTTCAAGGTTCACCTTCTTTGAATTCATTCTCTTCCCTTTCACTCTCTTTTTATGTTCTCTTTCACTTTTTATAGAGTATTAACTACTCTAGCTCTTCAGCTAGTTAGCCATTATCTAATTAACTACACACTGCCGACTTATTTATACTCCAATGATTCATTTATGTAGGAAAATGGCTCTTCTTGGATTTCTTCTGGGACTTTTCTACATGGTGTCACATGTCAAGGGTTACGGGGGTTGGACCAATGCACACGCCACTTTCTATGGGGGAGGTGATGCTTCTGGGACAATGGGTATGTATTCCTGCACAAACATAACTCACATTGTTGTTTTTATCATAAGTATACTTTAGCTTCTTAACTTTAGCAGATTTTTAACATGTATATGTCTCAAATTGCAGGTGGAGCTTGTGGTTATGGGAATCTGTATAGCCAGGGTTATGGAACTGACACAACAGCACTCAGCACTGCACTGTTCAACAATGGTTTGAGCTGTGGTGCATGCTTTGAGATTAAATGTGTGAATGACCCACAATGGTGCCTTCCTGGCTCCATAGTAGTCACTGCCACAAATTTCTGTCCACCTGGTGGTTGGTGTGACCCTCCACAACACCACTTTGATCTGTCTCAACCTGTTTTTCAGCACATTGCTCAATATAAGGCTGGAATTGTGCCAGTAGTTTACAGAAGGTAACTAACTTTCATTCTCATTTTTTTCTTTACCACACCATCATCAAGGCTTTGAAAAACAGTATGCATGTGACCAGTTTTGACTGAAATAAAAGATCATAATGAAACTGTGTTGGTGTCCATTTTACTAGCCTTGAAGCTGACATTTGTTTGTTGATGGATTTTGAAGGGTGAGATGCAGGAGAAAGGGTGGAATCAGGTTCACCATCAATGGCCACTCCTACTTCAATTTAGTCCTTGTGACCAATGTTGGAGGTGCTGGTGATGTGCATTCTGTGTCCATCAAAGGTTCAAGAACTAGATGGCAAGCCATGTCAAGGAACTGGGGGCAAAACTGGCAAAGCAACTCCTACTTGAATGGCCAAAGTCTCTCCTTTGTAGTGACCACCAGCAATGGACATAGTGTGGTGTCATACAATGTTGCTCCAGCTGGTTGGTCCTTTGGACAGACCTACACTGGAAGGCAGTTCAACTACTAACCAACCCTTAATTGAGACCTTTTTCAATAATGTTTAGCTATATATTATCTCAAGATTACAGGTCAAAGGAACCTAGTTACAGTGTTGTAGAGGGATTAGTGTTGTTGTGGGCTAAATAGAAGATCATTTAGTCCCTTCTTTATATGAATATATTTTATTTGATTTGATTTTCATGTATAGCAAGCATTTGCAGATGATGTGCTGGCTTAATTTATGCTATGCCTCAGCAAATGGAATACTTGCTGTGTTGAGAAAGATAAATGGTAAGAAAGATTCTTGAATATGTGCTTGTACTTTACCTACTGCTGAATGAATGAGTGAAAAAGGTTATGCCTCAATTGGCTAATAAAAAGGAACACTTGCATGCATTCCTTTATGTGTGGTGGACAAAATGAGTGATTCAGGTTGCTGCTCTGATCTCTCGTGAACCATATGTAATAATTTTTTTGGTTAAGTCCTATTGAGCAAAGTAAACAACAAAAATATGCTCTTCATCATTACCCCTTCTACTGCACCTGTAAAGTCATTTTTGCAGCTTTTGTACTTTTCTTTCTTTTCATTTTTCTGTTGTCTTTGTTGCTTTCTGCTTCAGAGCTCAAAGAAATTTAAATAAAAAGTGATCAGAGTTTTTCATTCGCCTAAAAGTATATAATGATGCGTTCATCTATTCATTAGTCAACATTAAGAAGGGTTTATCCTTAAAACAAAGTTCAAAACAATTTTCTAAGCATGTGTTGGATTTCAATTTCTATTTTTTTAAAATTATTTTTAGTTTTCAAAGTGCAAACAAGCAAAATTAGTTAGTTTAACAAAATTATTTTAGGGATTAAAATAAAAAATAAAGTACCTCATTAATCACCACAATTCCATTAGCAATTTGCTTTGATTTACTTCTTAACGCTAAAAGTAAATTAATTGAATGCTATTATGGATTCCATTATTCTCCCCAGTCTTGTAGACAAAACCATATACAAACAATTTTATACAAACGGTCCAACAGAGAAATAAGTCTGAAACTTTCCAATTGAAAAGGAGAATTAACATTTGGGATTAAGGGTAAAGAGAAGATGAGAACTATTTTGGAAGCATGCCATCAAGTTGAAATTCTTCTTACACAATGCACACACAAACCTTCAACAACTCCCAAAAGTCTTAATGAAATTGAAATAAATTCATTAAGGGCAAGACTTTATTTCCACAGCAACTTTTGATAATTTCATTTTATGTAAATTGAGCCAAAAGGTCCTCTAATTTGGTGACATGAAACTTACTTGAAATATGTTCAGTGATTTAATCCCATTTTCCTTTTGTATCTATCGCTGAATCATGCAACATCTACTTCTTTAATTATTTATAACTTAAACGTGAGTTAGTCTTATAAAATTGATGTGTAAGATGAAATTTATCTGTATTTAATTTTTTTCTAGTTAACATTTTGAGCCATATTATTGAACTCCCTTTTAAATTTTACCCAAACATAAAAATTCTGATGATCTTCCTTTTTTGATCACATGAATTTTGAAAAGTCAAATTCTCCTTATTTTAAAGCAAATGAAATAAACAGGAAGTATAAATAAACTGAGTCAATGGATTTGGTTGTTCTGTAATGAGTCAAAACATCGTTTACTCAGGAAAAAGATTATGAGCATCAATCTCGCCAAGACTTATTATTTAGGAAAACTGATTTTTTTTTAAATAATAATAGTCAAACTTAATAAATTGGTGAACTTTTACAGCAGTGTGCAAAAGAAAAAAGTGACAGGCACAAAAGTGATGCAGTGATACTTCAAAGGTAGATAGAAGTGTCAAGGCCCTACATTACCTTGGTTAAGGTATGAAAACAACTGGGATATTGACTCTACCATTTCAGTTTTTTAAAATTGCAGAAATTTTATAAACAATTAAATAACAGAAAACACGGAGCCAAATAAACACAATTTTTTTATCAACATTTTACAGATTTCACTGCATGTTTAATACCCTTATTGTCAAATCATAACAAATAAAATATATGACATAGTTCATTCACATTGTTATCAAATTGCGGATATAAATTTTTGTGGCTTATGCACTTTGGTATGATTCACGAAATTTAATGAGAATTTTTGTCTGTGTACTGTGCAATTGGGACTGAGTACCATGAAATTTGATGGTGTAATTAAAATAAGTGAAATATGAGATACAAATTTCATTTTACATTGAGTACATTTCCAAAAAGGTTACACAGCTGGAGAAAAGGACTGCAAAAATTATACATTTTTTGTTATCACTAAAAGAGTAGAATTAAGAAGAACAGAATGCAGTATGATAAAGTATTTCATTTTGTTTTTGTTTGCATGCATGATGAATGCTATAATGTCAAATTTATTTGTCAAACATTTGTAGCTGTCTCCATTTAACCATATATATCTCCATTCACTAGCACTTCAAGTGCATAAAATTTTTCTTGGTCAAAACCTTTTTTCTTCATTATCCAGTTTTATTTTGCACAAAGTTTTAACACAGCTTGATGAATCCACTTTCTGTTCCCACCAAAAATAAAATAGCCCACCAATCACTCATCTAATTAAGATGGGTTATGTCTAAAATTTGGTGCAAGTCAAACTACAGCACTGGAATATGACATACTCGCATTTTCTTATCTTTTCAAGGATTTTTTTCACACGGTATTAGAGAAAATTTAAGTTTTATTTATTTTGAAAAAGTACATTTTTTATTGTAAATATATCATTTATTTTAAAGAAAGTAGTAGCAATAAGGGAGAATATTAGCAAAATAAAGTTTAGAATAAAAAATATCAAGTTCTTAATTTATTCTAATCCAAACAAAGTAACATTCCACGGAAAAAAATATTGAGTAAACGAACAAATTCATGAATGAAAATATGTGACACCATCTTTTAGTAACACGTCATGAAATAAATATAGGATTGTTTAATATTGCTAATGTGGATTTAAGTTTATTCTAAATTTAGAGATTCTTAAATGACACTTTTTTTGGAATTTAAACTTTTAACTGGAAAATTAAAATTTGGGTCTCTCTCTGTCGGTGATAATACTAGGATAAGGTATGTAGGCTGAGTTCTAATTCGTTTGAGCTAGGAAAGTCTTATTCAAATTATGGACATTTTTCACGGATAATTGCTTCCCGCAACCTATCATATTTTTTTTAGGTGTAAAAATAACTTTTGGAATTGACGTTCCGAAATGAATTTTGGAAATGGAAAAATGACATCCAAAATTAACATTTCTAAATAAATTTTAGGAGTATAAAAAATAATTCTAGAATATTATTTTTGGAATTTCAATTTGAGTTTTGGATTTTTTTAGAAACATGTTTTGAAAATTTATTCTGGAAACATATTTCGGATAATTACTTTTCTGTAACTTAATTTTTCACTACCAAATGTTTTTCCGAAATGAGAATTTCGTACGATTTCTATAATCTCCTTTCTGGAATGGAAAAAAAACCACAAACTACAACTGTACAACCACACCGTAAATCGCTGTTGATCACCCTACACCATTGCAACACCCCTTAACCACACCAAACATTCTATACCGAAATTCAACCCAAATTAAATTTTAAAATTTACAATAACAAAGGGATCAAATGGGATAGAAGAAATACTTCTATCTTTTCCTCTTAATGATGAGGTGCAAGAAATAATTGATAGGATGCATGAAGCAATTGCCTTTTTCATGATCCTCGTTACTCATGTTTTGGGCCATAAGCAATAGTAATCCATGATGCACAATTTGAGAGGATTTCTTTCTGCACCCTATACTTTTCTTATGCACATGAATATGAAAATTTCTATTTTATCCTTGTAGTTTCATGTTTTTTTTTTTTTTTTAATTTTGGAATCCGAGAACAACCCAATTGTACACTCCAGTCAAAATTGTCTTCCAAAATGTATAATTTAAAAGTGATTTTTAATAAAAGAATGTTTTTTTTATTGTGTAACCTCAAAGTTCTTGACTTTCATATTATACAATTTAAAATTTAGCTTTTGCATGAAAAAATTTTGATTGTACAATTTAAAAATATTTTTTTCCATGAAAAAAAAAATTAATTGTACAATCCGTAGATTAATTTCATAAAAGGAAACTTTTAAAATGGAGAATGTTTTTTGAATTGCACAATCCAATGTGATATATTAAATTATTCTAAGAGGAGAAATCATGAGATATAGAAAATGTAAAAACTAAAAATAGATACGATCGAAGTAACAATAATGGAAGAAGAGGGAGAAGGATCAACAATATCACATAAAAGGAGATGACAGAGACTAAGTGTATTTTCATCTTTTACAGACCTTGATGGAGGTGCAGTAATAAACTGTGAAGGTGTAAGAAGAAATACCTGAATTTGATTTTCACCGAGTTAGTGGGTTAATGATAATCAGAATCTAAATTCGGAAAGAAAATTTCAAATTATAAATAACTATTTCTAATTAATTATTTCTAATTTTTTTCAAAAACAAAAAATACAAATAGATCATGCCACATGCATACAATTTCAACAATGATATCAATGTGTTTAATGGTAATAAAAATATAATTTAAAATAAAAGTTTTAATTATAAATAATTATTTTCAATTAATTATAGTTAATTATTTTAATTTTTTTTTCAAAAACAAAAAATACAAACTTAAAAAAATTGTGTCAGATACATATAATGTTAATACAAAAATCGTCATTGCCTTACATAATATTTTCTTTGTTAAAATAAAATGGTGACAAGTTGATATGATTTTGGAAAAAAATCAAGACGTGGTGAAGCTTATTCAAAACTCTGCATGTCCATCACTGCCTCATCCCTAAGTTGAGTGTCCAAATCTTTATCCATTGTCCCAGTCAAAAACTCCACATTGAAACTCCCAAAAATCTATCATCCTTTTTGTCACAATAATAATACTAAGGATATTTCGGTATTTTAAAAACTTTGTATAGTACAGGTTAGAATTTGTATAGTGGAGAAAGTAACTCTCTCAATTTGTTTGAGACAGTACAACCCATTTGAAGTTATCATTGCTTGCCATTTTGGGCCATATTCGCACTGAAGCTTAAGAACTTTCGGCCCAACATGTCTTGCTTCATCCCTTGTTTTTTTAGTTCATCCTATTTACACCCTTTCTTACTCCGCACCCCTATTTTGTGTTTTTATATTTCCAAATTAATCACCTTCATTTATTCGCAGATTCACAGTCAATTGGAAGCTTTATAACACTGGTCTTTGGTTTTCAAATTAACTGCAATCAAATTAATATAAAATAAATGTGAGTAAAAGTTATTTACACCCTTTAAAATAACAGTAAGAAATTATAAAAGAAAAATACTGTAACAAATACTCAAATATTTGGTTTAACTGAACAAATTTTAGTTATTTTCATAATTAAGACTGCAAAAGAAAACTAAAATATTTGGACGAGAATATAGAGGAAATATCATTATGCCCTTTTTTTATCATTACATCACGTTCTCATCTCAATTTCATTAAAATAATATTGTCAAAAAGTGGATTATTATATTTGATGTGTTGTCTATTTTACAATTCGAATCTCCATCATATTAGTATTTTGGAAGATTACATAACTAATATGTATTTAAATGATTTTTTATCTTAATTCTTAAATTATGTAAAACTATTAAATTCAATATAATGTGTAGTTAGTAATTAATAGAGCATTGGTTATCATACGGTGATAGCTTAGTTGTAGTTGTACTTTTCACACATGGTTGCAAGAGATAGTAGTAGTAGGAAGGAAATTATAACTGGTTTGGTACAAATTAGCAGGTGACAGTAAGACATGTTAAATTTAGTTTTATAATGTGTTGGTACATCTTCATCGGTATCACAAACATTTTTAAAATCAAAGGTTAAAAAAACATTAAACTTGTGTTGTTATCCAATTTCTTGCATCAAATGGTCTAAACTGGTGTTATCCCAAAAGTCAAAAACTGAGTCTTGGACCTTACCTTCCACTACGCGAACAACCTCTCCCACCTACCACCAACTCACGTTTATCCAATTCATCGTATAAAAAAACCGAAGGCTTCCCCTGCCATCATTTGTGCCAATTATTGTTCCTAATGAGAACTCCATCTTCATAGTTAACTCCAACCAAACCCATTTTTCATCAACTTTTCTGATAAATGGAAAACCAGCAACAACCGTCAAAGACTTCTGAAGTAGATGTTCCTCTCCATTCAATTGGGTTTGAGATTCAAGATTTGTCTCCACAAAGGGTATCTGGCCATCTCACTGTTACACAGAAGTGCTGCCAGGTTTTGCTCTCTTTTCCTCCAAACCACCACAACACAACACACCCACACATAAAGCTTTGTACTTTGGTTTGGTTTTTTGTTTTTGTGTAATAAAGATGGCAACTTTTTGGTTTGATTTTGCACATGGTGAAGCCCTTCAAGGTGTTACATGGAGGGGTGTCAGCATTGATGGCAGAGGCTCTTGCGAGCATAGGTGCCCACATGGCTTGTGGCTACCGAAGAGTGGCTGGGATTCAGCTTAGCATCAACCATTTGAAAAGTGCGGTGCTTGGTGACTTGGTCTATGCTGAAGCTACCCCTGTAAATGTTGGCAAAACCATTCAGGTATTTCACTTTGTCTTGGCTTAATCCACAACCATATCTTACTTAACAGATCCAATCTAAACGGAAGAAAATCAAACTTATCTCATTGAATGTTGGAGAACCAAGGGGGTGTTCTTCTAGTCTGGTTAAAATAAATGTGCACGTGTTGTTGAACCAAAAGGGTAAAGTGAGTGGGGACAGTATGGGTTCATAACAAGGGAAGGAAAAAGAAGAGGAAATAGTGAACTTGGCATGTGAAATTGTAATTTTTTATTCATTTTTATTTCTCCATTATGTAAGTTATAGATCTGTTTGAAACTTAAATATGTATTAGAAGCTTTAATTTCAAAGATTTATTTTATATTTTTTTTAAAACTAGCAGATGTGGCAGAGTCATGACTAGACTACCATTTTATTATTTTGGGTTGAATTATAATTTAAAATCAGGCTTTAGAAATGGATTGGAAGTAATAACCCTGTAACTAATGTAAGTTCTTAGGTTGGTGGTTTATGCAATTTGGATTTGTGGTAGTGCAGTTTTGTCTTAACAATGGTTTTGGGAATTTCATGGCCATGGTGCCTTGCCACTTGAGAATGTTGGAGATGGGAAGGTTAAAATTATTGAGAGATATAATTCTCTTTTCATTGTTTAGATTTACATAATTAAATTATGCTAAAAAAAACATAATGTATTATGATTTTATTCTCATTTATGTTTTGTTGGTATGCTCTTATCCTTGTTTATTTTATTTATTCTCATCTATGTTTATTTTATTTTATTCTATTTCTCACTTTTTTTTTTTTTTAAATTTCATAACAAACAATAGTGATCACTAACTTTCTTCTTGATGATAATTGAGATTAGTTTGTTTCCCATCTAAACTGAGTTCTTCATGAAAGCAGGTATGGGAGGTGAAAATCTGGAAGCTTGATCCTTCAAACAAACAAAAGAGATCTCTGACTTCATCATCAAGGGTTACTCTACTCACCAACATGCCTGTCCCAGACAATGCAAAAGATGCAGGAGAAAGACTCAGGAAACATGCTAGACTGTGAATATTCCTGCTGTTTAATTTACCTATGCATAAGCAAACCTTTTCTTATTTTCTGAAATACAATGAGGAAAGACTGTTCGTGGATTTCAAAAGAACATCACTAGTGCTTGAAAATGTAAACCATTGTAATAATTTGTTGTTTTGAATAGAAGGGCAATTTCTTGTAATTATGAATGGATCAAAATATGCAGGAAAAAACCACCACTACAAAGCTGGCACCACCAATAAAAATCACCATTACATTACTTTTAAGAGAGTTATTATAAAAGTTCACAAATTTATGATATACCTAACATTTTGTAATAGCATAATAATGCAGAAAAAATCACTAATAGTGTGGTACGTACATTACCTATTTTTTTTTTTAATGTATTCTTTTTAAAATAGAATCCACTAAACAGATAAGTTTTTTGTTTTTGTTTTTGGTAAGCACTAAAGAAGGAGGGTGTTACATTTTAATTTTGATAGATGTTACATAAATTTCATTAAATTGTTAGATAAAATAGACATGGCACTGTTCTCTGCACAAACATTGAATCAGTCTGAAAACTACAGATGCCTTAGACAAATGCCTGAAATCTGCATTTGAAAACACATCAACACTGCCAAATCTAAAATTTAAAAGCAGAACAAAAGGTAATGACTCCACAACAATAGATCACCACGACCAATAAATGGACCAGGATAAAGTTATACACAAAAACTAGTCTTCTGAAGAAAAATAATATAATAATTGGAACTTAAAGAATAAAATAAAGACAAAATCTTTCAATGAAAGCATCTGAAATTATCTAGCCAGAACAGAAAAAAGAAACAATTTGGTCAGAAAATGGTAAAAAATAAATAATCAAGCATACAAACATCAGAACAAAGCATTAAATTTTCATCAGCACTGAACTATCCGAATGCAAAAATGCAATTTTCACCACAGCATTCTACATTCCCCCGTTGATGAATCCTATCCTACATAGATACTTTTTAAATCGCTGTGTAACCTTTTTGCAACTATTTTTTGAATTTGAATGGTTCAAGTTTTATGAATTTCCTGGTCTGTGAGAAGCTTAGTGGCATGAACATATTCAGAAACAGAGGGAACACCAACGAACTCCAAGCAATTCCACCTATTTTAAGCTAAATGTCAATGAAGATATAATGTAAACTAAATAATTCAACTCTTGTTCACCTAAAATCAATCATAGCAAAAATTATTCACATAATATAAATTTAGTGATCTTAAAATTTAAGAAAGTATGTTAAGGAATAGAACTGTTTCAGTTAGAAAGGTCCCAAGCGTGGTAGTGGTAGTGATCTCATTCTTATTTTAATGTCCCCGGTGTTTCCTTCGAAGAAAGGATGCTTCTTGAGAAAAGTTAGCAAATCATTCAATTTTTTTATTTTTTTTTTCCTTTTTTTACCCTATTTTATGTTAAACAAACAATCTCACTTTGCATATATTTCTTTTCTTTTATTTTTCTCTTTCATTTCCTCAGTTTCTTTCATACCATCCAAATCATGAAAAAAAAAAAAAAAAAAAAAAAAAAAATTTTTTATTTTTAATTTTAAAAATGAAATTATTTTAAAATTATTTTAAATAAAATTTTTAAAAATTTAAATAAAAAAGATTTTTATTTTTTTTTTTTTTTTTTTTTTTTTGTTTTTTTTTTTTTTTTTTTGTCTGTTTTTTTTTTTTTTTTGTTTATCTTATATTTTTAA
>Ga0099825_1000457_pt1 | contig 43023 bp, 19 predicted proteins | sample SiratroredBW_FD_76838 | JGI IMG/M metagenome (GOLD analysis project Ga0099825, IMG submission 76838) | Root nodule microbial communities of legume samples collected from California, USA - Siratro red BW | ecosystem: Host-associated > Plants > Roots > Nodule | place: USA: California | collected...
ATATATATATATATATATATATATATATATATATATATATATATAACTTATATTAAAACAATGTTTTATTTATAAGTAAGTTGTATGCTTTAAATGAATAAAGACGCATGAGTAATGTTTCAATTATACTGTTTGAAATTAAAAAAAAGTGAGACTTTATGGAGATGGTGGGTACAGGATTGAAGGGGTATTAGTAAGAATTTGTAGAGATGGTTAAAAAAAAATCTAAAGATAATTATGCTAATCAATATCTCACTAATAAAATTGATGCCGTTCCTCTTAATTTAATTGTCTTGCAAAACGCGTCTTCTACTATTTCTTGGATTCCTTGTTGCTGATGTTAAGTGAAGGGACAAAGTTTTTAAAAGTGAAAGAAACTTTGTCCACCGAAACACCGCAATCATCACGCCCAAACGACAACAGCATCAAATATGAAACAATTTAGTGACAGAGTGTGTCTATGTTATTTTTTTTTAATGCAGTTTAGTCCACAGAACATGCTCAATCTACAATACTAAACCAAATCTTCAGCAACTTGTTATTTTTAAATTAATTGCTACACATATCAAAAGCTAACAAACATCTATCATCTTCTTTCGGATCCCAATAATCATGTTCCCAACTCAATTCTTGCACGCTCATCTTCCTTCCCTGCCCATCACTTTAATTATTTTCTTCCTTTGGCATTTTCCTTTTTTGATTGATAAGAAATGAAAGTTCAGTTTTAGCACAATGTAACCAAAAAATTCTATATGTAATGAGTATTTGACTATGACAACCATCTTCAGATCTCACTATAGGTACTTTTAGAATAATGAAACCAATGAAATAAACTAATTTTAACATACAAAATTAATTTTTGTACATTTTTATAGAAAATTGTATTCAATCAAACTTCTCGTAATGCGATGTGACTTGTTAATTAAAAGTCAATATTTTCTCAATTATGTTGATGCATCAAAGTCTCCCATTATGGATCCAATAGCTAGTGAAGCTTGAAACTGGAAATGAATATACAATCAGAATTCGTAACTGGATACAGATAAGCGATTCATAATCTTGTCGATCATATTAATTCTAGCTCATGATTTGTTTAAAAATGTTAAATCCACTTAAAAGTTACGGTGAATGTAAAATGTTGTCAAATTATAAGAAACATGATCAGAAAATTGCAGAAGGTAAGGGAATCAAACTCCGTTTAGTTTATTTCATTACACGTTATAACCGTTCTTCATTCTGTATATATAATATCAAAGATAAATTCTTAATTTCATTTTGGCTCTCCAAAATCAACCCAAAACATAATTAAGGTGTGAAAGCACGATATTAAGAACCGCATACATACAACATTATATCACATACCAAGAAAATTAAGAGATGTTGATTTTGATTTTGTGTTCAGTCCTCGTTCACGATCAGAGCTTCACTCTTCTTCCCTTTCCCGGTCCTTCTCCTGCCACCGGTAACTGAAACCACACCGTCGTGGCGGAGGTTTCCGTCGTTGAGCATCAACGGCAAGTCGTTGGCGTCTTCGCCGTCTTCCTGGGTGGCGATGCGAATGCAAGAGCAACGGTTCAAGGAGGCGAAGAAAGCCGTTGTGACGCCGTTGATGAACCACATGGCCACGCCGTCAAACTTTCCGCAGCCGGAGGAGGCTTGCGTCGACGAGACCCTTGACTCGACGGAGCTGGGTGATCGGAGACTGAAGAAGCCGCTGCAGGCGGAGGAAGAAGTGGTGGCAGCCATGGAATTAGCTTTCGCTAATAAGTTGAAAGGACCACAACGAGAACAGAAGCTAGAGCTTAAAAGCTTCAGCTTTCGTGGTTAACGGACTCTACAAAGTTTAATCAACCATAACAATCAATTTTGTATAAAATACTCATAATTAAGTACTAAGAAAGATGTAATGAAAAAGTATGTTTGTACATAGATAAATTTAACATTTCTTAAAATAAAGTTGTTCATGAATTCATATTTAAAATGTATATATATATTAATCTTACCTTAAACTCTTTTTCTAGAATAAATAATTAATTATTAAAAGCATTCACAGGCAATTTTTTTTTTCCATTATTGTGGACTCGCAAACTACACCGGTAATGAAAATTGTGTAAAAGAAAAAAGAAAAAACATATTATTATATAATTATAGACTAATAGAAACATAAGTGTTATTCTGTCTGTATCTTCATATTTCAAGTACTTGTGCTAAAATGTATTGAGTATTGTAGAGTTATCATCAATTTGACGGTGTAAAAGAACATATTTAAGATATTTTTAGTTGCTGCACTTAGTCTACAAAGTAGGACGCGCTATATTTTTTATAATATTACATGTGTAAGATATTAAAATTAATTTATTAAAACAAAAGACTATAATTTATTATTATTATAATTTTTGTATTGTTTTAATCTTAAAAATGTAAATATACAATAAGACTTTAATTTAAATTATGAAAACGTACTGCTTAAATTTCAATTATGGATAACAATTAAATAATTTAATAAGTAAAAAAATAACAATTTTCTCAATTCATTCTATTAGAGATGTTAATATTAATTAAGACTCAGAAACTATTATGATAATTAAGTGTGTTTTAATATATATATGTACTTATTTGGTGAGATAATGGATCACCCTATTGATTTACTCTTTAATGTGGTTGATAAGGTATTTTCAGTCGACGGACTAGAGATGAGACATATACTAATTAATTACTAATGAGTTAATCTGTTGCCCTAATTCCAATGATGCTTTCATATTTTAAGTTCTTAAGTTAATGTTTATATTGTTGTTAATTTCTTGTCTTTTCAAAATAGTATTTATGTATATATTTTTTCAATAAAATTTACAATTATATTTTGTTTATAGTAACATTATATATCGAATAAAATTTCAAACCAAATTTTTTAACCATATCATATATTGTGATAAAAAAGAAAATAAGTATAAAGTTTACAGTTTTAAATAATTTTTCTTATAAAGTTCTACACGTACATTTTAACAAGTCATTTTTAACTTAAAAATATGACAAAAATAATTCAAAAGACTTAGGAGTAATATTGTTAAGAACCAATAAAAAGTTTAATCTCAATAATTCTTTATTTTTAAGATATACACAAGGTTGAAAGTAATTTTACAAATAAGTACAACATTTTAGATTACTTGTTTACTAAGATGTGTAATATAATTGGTCATTCTATTTTTTTTTTTCTTGTACTCTCTTTTCGTAGCAAAGGAATTTTAAAATAAACACTGTCTCACATATCTTTTTTCCATGTTGATTGCAAGAGGTAAATATTGAAGTACTCAGGTATATAACAAAGCTTTTTTTTTTTTACAATGTTAAACGAAATTCACAATTAATACATGAAAAACAATACAAATAGTGTATAACATAGTAATAAAGTAATTGAGAAGATGTAAAATGTGAATATATGTTTGGAGTGTAATCCGTAATGCAGGTAAAGTGGCATTCAAGTCAGTAAAATTGTTGAGAGACGCAACTCAAAACACGTTCTTGATCGTTTTAGCAGTGTATTGTAATTGGTTGTTAATTATAATTATCTTTCATCTTAAGCTAAATTAGTATGTACGTCGCAGGCGTCCCCACACATTGAAAAAATGAATGGGTGTCTAATAGAAACAATGCGTACTCTATTGTAGCTACGTTGCATCTGACACAAAATACACGCCACAGACACTTATTTTTTAAATTATTTCATAAATTTGATCATAAGTTACGTTGACAACTATTGCCCAATCAATACATTATGAACTTATAGATTAAGATTTTTCTGTTAGATTATGTCTCTCTCTCACATGTAACATGAATCACACTTTGGACATTTTAAAACTGCTCATTGATTAACACTCACAAAATTTAACAAAATTTTCATACAGATGCTTAGTAAGGTAACATCTTTGTGTAACCACCGTGCATAGCTCCAGACCATTTCACAATAACTACTTAAAAATCCTTTCTAAAGTATATAAAATCAATAAAAGTAAGTATTTATTTTAAAAATTAAACCGAACACGAAAATATAATTTTGCACTTTTTAAAAATGTTTCTGTCACAAGTGAAAATAGCACAAGGGCAATTAAGAAAATGGGCATAGAGAAGAATAATAAAGAGGTATCTTGATGTAATGATTGTGGGTAACAGAAAAAATCCAAGAATACAGAAAGTTAATTCACTCATGAAGGATTATGTGTGTGAGGAATATTATTAAATATATTGATTGTGGGTAGCAGAATACAAAAAAACAATTTACTCATGAAATATTACATGAGTAAAGAATATTATTAAATATATAGTAATTGAGAGGAAAGGAGAAAGAATTAGTTGTTGCATTCTGTTTCTTCTATCTATTGTCTCTAAGTGTTATTTTATCTGTTCAATCTGTATATCCTCTTTCAATAATACATATAGAGATTTTATAATCTTTCTTTAGTTATCAGTTGTTTATCTATTATAATTTTATTTTTTGATCTTACCTCATTACATGGGTTATTTTATTATCTTACCTCGTTAGAGTAGGAAAGAATTATTTGTCTAAAATAATATTAGAATTATTGTGTATTATTATTGATGTGTATAAATCACAATTTGGAAATGTAGGAGAAGGATAGGATGAAATGATGTGTGGAATGGTGGAGGTAGTGCATGTATCTAATGAGGTAATAAATCGTGAATGATGGGTTACGTTTTCCGTTTTTGAGAATCATGCGTTACCTTTGGCCACTGGTAATGGATGCTTATCACATTAGTGGTACATTTTCTAACCCATCACCTACTCTGTAAAATGAGGTTATTTTGACTTTTTTTTTTCATCTACATTTTTTAGACAAATACGGTGTACAAATGAGTTTTAGGAAGAAAAAATATCATTGTGGGGTCCTAAAGATATTCAGTCAATTTGAGACTAATTATAAGATTCTGTATATAAAACATAATTTATAGTGAAGAATTTGTGTTCCACAAATATAATTTCTACATTTTTATTTTTCATCACATAAGAGTCGTGTTTAACATATATAATTTTATTTTATATATATTTTTTAATTAATTTATTAAAGTTGTGTATCATAGATATGATTTTTTTTATAGTGAAGTTATCTTTGATAAATAAAGATTTTATGTAATAAATAAAAGAAATGAAATCGTGTTTGGCATGTCTAATCGTATTTTTCAAACATGATTTTATTTAATTTTAAAATCAATCTTAAATTTATCCATTTAAGAAAAACAAAATTACATCACTATTAAAATATCTGTGAAATTTTTTTAAAAACATGTAACCAATGAGTAATGAAACCATTTTTTTAAATGGAACGAATAATGAATAATCAGTACTCTACCATTGTGATTCATACTTAAATTTAGAAATCACCATAATAATGTTTTTCATAATCAATCCGATCTTTATTCACTGATAAATACTGATTAAAAATTGACAGCTCCTATAAGAGTTACTATTATTAGGTCTTCTATACTCTTATATAGAAAATTTTAGTATCAAAGACTGGTGAAACACTTTCTCAGATTAAAATTTAAGAAAAAATTAATTGTTATTATAAGTATTAAATTTTTTAATTAATTTTGATTAATTCTTTTGTATTTTCATTCTTGTCTTATTTATTAACTTTGCTAACTCTTAACTTGTAGTTAATAAATATAAAATTTTAATAGATAAAACCAATTGATCAGAAATTAAAATTGCAGAGTTACTTTATCTAATAAATCCAATTAACACAATTGATAATTTAAAGGCTAAAATAATATATTTTTGTTAATTAAAAAATCGAATTGATACAACTGATATCAAACATGAAATAGTAAAATCACAAAACTGCCGAACTTGAAGAATCAAAGAATGATTAAGTGAAAATATATAACTGGGAAGATAATATGTAAAATGCACATTTGATCAAACAACTTTAATTTAGAGAAAGATTTTACTCTTTAATTATATATATATATATATATATTTGAATTTATAATACGAAAGTATATCTAAACCTGGCACCATCTCCACCTTATATCTTCTCATCTCCCCGCTTATTATTTTTCTCAATTTTGGTGAATTGGCCTTCGCAAACTAATTAATATTGAAATTATATATGTGAATGTGTAGGTCTTAATTTCTTCACAGGTGTAGATCTCATAATGAAATTTGTCATGTTTGATATTTTGTTCACAATTTGTACAATTTATTGGGACTAAGAGGAAATGGCATGTTTGAATTGAAGGATGTTTCGTCCTACAAAGTAGTGACACAACGATGAGAAGAACCCTCGTGGCTCATGTTCATTATACCTTAAAAGTTTGTATTTGAATCTCTAAACTTTTAATTATTCTAGATTGAAATCCTAGACACATTTTCATCAAGGGTTTATTAAAAAAGTTCAAAACTAATTGCCAGTTTAGTTATGTATTAGATCTTTAAATTATTAAATTAAACATTTAACAGAATTTCAACAAAAAATGAGATTAAAGATCTAATTAAAAATTATTTATAAATTTAAGCACTTGCTTACAAAATTTTAAAATATAGGAACCAAATTAAAATTTTTCAAATAATTCAAGGACTTACAAATTCATTAACCTAAAAAATGTAAATTAAATTCAATAGGTTTAATATAAAAGTAAAAGTAATTAAAGTTAAAATTTTGAAATTTTTAGTTATACATTTTCTGCCCTAAGGAGTAAAACAGCCAGGAGTTCACGAGTTTATTTTTGACCATCAAATGAATTATTTTTTTTTTCTTTGAGAATACACACACATATATATATATATATATATATATATATATATATATTATATTGTTTTCTATTTCTCTCTTTTGTTTCTTCCAGAAGTTAACGCAGTACATGTTGTGAAATAGGTTATAAAGCAATAATCAATATGTTGATTCATATTGATGATTGACCCTCTATAATATATAAGATTCCATAGTTTTATTATAAACAAGGAAAGGAAGGGAAGTATAAATTGGATTAATTGTGATTAACTACAAGATATATTATTTTTACTTTGTTTTTTTACATCTTAAAAATAATTAAATAAAATACTTAACAAATAAGAAGAGGATTCGATTAGAAATGTGGTTCTATTATTCTGGAAAATGATGGATCCGGCTGCGGGGGACGACGAAATTAAAAATCGGAGAAAGCTAATGATATAACTCAACTTTTAAGCAAAGTCATAGGTATAACCTCATTAATCCTACATTCTCATGATTGTTTCATATTATTTTTGCATTCAATAAATTTAAAACACATTTTCTCTGTACTCTTTCTCTTTTATCGATTTTTTTAAAAAAATATTTAATATATTACTTTTAGTATCTTCTTGCTACTCTTCCTCTTGTGCCTTGAAGACTTTTCTGTGGTTAAAGATTTCTCTTTTTTTCCTATTTATATTTATTTTCAATATTAATGATGAGAATGTGCGTGGGTTGCAGTGAATTCGATTGAGTTTCATGAAACTCTTTAACTGGTCATATTAAAACAGTGAATTGGGTTAGATGAAGTCAATTAGTGTAAAAAAGTAAAGATTATTTTATAATTTTAAAATATTGATTTTTTATCGATGTCTTTTTATATATTTTTTTAATTATTTATATTGTATATATATAGATATATATATATATTTTTTTTTGGTTAAATAAGACATGAACAAATTAAATCAAACTTGAATTAAAAAAAAATATATATTAAGAAGACGTAAGAACGGGCTTTCAAAATTCTCTGACCTTTGTGATTGAAGTTTCATACAATATAAGGACTCGTTCATATTAATCAACAGGTTATAATGAATAAAAACAACCCCTTTTCACAAATCTAAGGAATTAGCTAAAATACAATACTCAATTCTAGTTGACTGAATCACTCAAATACTCAATCCAAAATATTTAAGTTCCTGAATACATGTAAACATCCCTAATTAATCACTTAAGTTAAAAATCGCATTGAATATTTACTGATATGTTAGTTAAAATTTAATATTTACTGATATGCTAGTTAAAAATAAATACTAACTGATATTTTAAATAACATTATCTACGAAAATAACAATATTTTTCTATTTGAATAATTTGATCTATATTTTATAAGGACTTCATTAACTTCACATTTTAAAAAAAGTTACTAAATGATATAAAAGTATAAAACGTTAACCCTAGGTGGTCATTTAGTATCAGAAAAGAAATACTTAAAACTAATGAATCTTGAATATTATAATTTTAAAATTAACTTATTTTTTAACTGGTAAAATATTATTAAAAATTTGTATGAGTATTATAGATATCCAAGAATAACGGGCTATTGTATCTAACATCCTTAATTAATTGAGATACAAAAAAAAATTGTCTAAATTTAACGACGAAAAAAGGAACTTAAATGCAGAAACCAATACGGAGGCAAATAATAATGACACATGCTAAGGACCCACGCCGAATGCATCATATTCATTGACAGAGGTGTCGTGTACAAAAATAGTTTTAACTGCCTAGCAGTCCCAAGGGTTACGATGACACATTGTTTTCCGAGAAAAATCCAGATCTGCAGTGACATTCCGTGTTATGTGATTGGTTCATTTTTTTTTTTTTTCTCTAACGTAATTGGTTCGAAAAATTCCAAGCAAAAAGTCTCACTGCGGACGGCTAGTTAATTTTTGTTGTGCAAATAGGAAGAACGTTTAACCCCTCTACGTATAGAATCTTGTAGAGGTCCTTCGATTCAAAGAAAACACGACAGCCAGAGAAGCAATCAAATTGCAATTCAACGAAAAGACAACTTCTCAGTCCCACAGATTTACAAAGTCTTAGTGTTCAACTCTTAAACCATATCTCATTCATGGCAAAAGAGAAAACAGAACAGGACCCAAATCAACAGTTTAGTTAAATTTCGAGAAACAAGGAATATAATTATAATACTCTAATAAGCTAGATAGAGTTGCATTGGCATGTTCTAAGAACAAGAACATCATATATATTCAACAGGATAGAGTAAGAGCATTGAAGACAACTTCGTACCCTATTGACCCCAGACCGAATCCCTGAAAGGGTGACCTGAATAATAAAAAGGCAACGGGCCCATTTAAAAGGTATAACGGACAAAAATGCTGAGTAGCGTCAAGAAAACTAGGTATGGATTTGGGATGAGTCTAGTCTAGATTTTGCCTCTCCAGCTTCAGTTACAGGTTTGGAGGAGCTGGGTATGGAAAATTTAAACCCAACCCATCTTCATCAGGGCCAAGTACATTTTAATTCAAATGATAGATAAATGAATTATAAAAATAGAAACTCAAGAACCGAATATATGGTTTCAACTTTACTACTGAATAATTATTACAATTTAAGATATTTAATAATCATAATACTTAATTTATATGTCCAACAATGATAAGAAATAAAATTGAGAGAAATGCATGTGTATTGTCTGAGAGTAAGAAAGTATCAAACGCGAAATAGTAAATCTTGACAGCACACTTTCCTAGCTCTCATCTCTCGTTAGGTACAACATACACATGTCTGACTTTAAGGTGGGTTCAGGTGCAGGTAGATACATATATAAACCCACCCCACTTTTGCAAATTGGGAAAAACCTAAACACACTCAGTCGAAGCATATTTTTCTCCATCAAAATCAGGGCAGGATGGGATACAAGTAGCCATGATTAACATTTAATTTCCATACCTAGAGAAAAACTGTGATAGTAACTGCTAGTGACTCGTGAAGAGTATCGCTGATTCAACAGAACTAATTAAATGAAGAGTTCTTTCATGATAAGACTTCTCAATGTAATCATAATTCAGCAGAAGTAATTAAATTTAAGAGTTCTGTTATGATATGACTTCTTAATCTAATCCTAAAGAAGCCATTGCAAGAAACAGAATGCATGAAACAGGAACAGTACTGATTAATAATATTAACAACAATGTAAAGAATGCAAAGCATGCTTGTGCATGCAATATTCCTTTTAGAGAAGAATATATTAGGGTACACTAAGTACGCAATTAGCTGCTCATACAGTAATCCACAAAACCAAGTTTGCTGCTCAAGGATAAGAGAGGCTAAACTCACCTGACTACATCAACAATTTCAAAATTAGTCAGAAACAAACCCGGTCGCCAGTTCCAGTTAGCAGTTGCAGAGAGTCAAATCTGCTAAATCCCAACTTTATAGAGGGAGGAAGGAAAGCAGCATATTCAGACAAATATGACTGTCGATTTGCCATATAAAAACAAACAAGCAATGCACTAAAACTAGGTTTTATGACTAAGATTAATTAAGTGTACCAAGGATGGAAGGCCAATTAGAAGAATATTATTTATAAATTACAGAAAATAGAAGAGTATTACTTAATCGTGGTATCAGCCTGGTTGATGCTAACAAAACCGTTATTCATATACTGCTGTAGATGAATATGCTTTAACTATAACAATGATGGAGCAACTTACTGTTTTCTATTCAAGAAAGAAGTATAAAATAATCGTCCAAATTTTCAAGAGGTGGTGTTTATATGCATCCAGCATTGAAGCAAAGTAAATTTGAGCAAGATGGCTCAAACCATTGCCTCTGTTTTTGGGTATGGAGAATCGACTAAACAAAGTAACTCGAACATTACAGACAGAATTTTTTTCTTTTTCACCTACTGAAATATGAACTCAAATTTATTACCTTTAATACCTGGAAACATATATATGCTACCAAACTAAAAGATCTGATTTTTCTGCTATTATATTCCAGCTGCATTACAATTAAGAGGTTGGATGAAGACCATCATACTAAGCAGGCAAAACAATCCTACTACCACCCACAATATGCAAATACAAAGCAAGACACAAGGTAAAAATAACCGATGACTTGGCTCCAATATATTTAACCACTTCTAGTCCTTTGTTCACTACCTCATCATGAACCTTACTAACACTAGTTTTGAATCCATCTGATATTCTCCACAACAAAAACGCCACAAAAGACCTCACCGTTTCAAGCGTCACCCTCCCCGTGACATCAAGCACAAACCTTCGGTTTGCCGGCACCGCCAGCGTTGACTTAATCTGTTCAAGCCACCCAACATCCTGAGGCCCCCCAACCGAGCTTCCAATCCTGAGCTGCTGCAGAAAAACCTCCTGTTTCAGGCACCCATCTTCACTTGCCGGAACAACAACAGAAGACATAGATAAACCCGAATTCGACCTCTCACTCCGGTTTGACAAAACCTGGTGCGAAGTTCTGACAAAAGTCTCAACAGCACCATTACACATGGAAACTAAAATCCCCTTCACCTTTTCATGATGCTTGGGATTCGACAACCCGGCAAACATTTCATCATAGGTATTCACATCCATTGTCTTATCAAGAAAAACAGCAACCGCAGTGCTCACAAAAACCTGCACACAATTCCCAATAAGCTTGCCACACCTCTCGTCACAAATCGCATTCACCCATCTAGGAACCTCCGATTGAGACCTCTCCCCCATCGATTCAGCACCATAGAAACCCAAAACCATGTTCCTCGCAAAGCTCCCAACCACAACGGACACAAAACCCGTCCCAGCCTTCGAGAAAAGCTTCTCCAACACCCTATCCGAGAATCTAGGAGCTTCCGCGGTGATTTCCGAGGGAGCAATAATACCGTTATTATCATTACCCGCCCGTGAGTTATACCCTGACAAAATCCCAATCGTCACAGCCTCGGAAACCCTAGCCAGCGACGTTGAGAATTCCTTCGATTTGGCGATTTTCGCTAACTGCTTGAAACTGGTGGGGATCTCGTCGGAATCAGAAGCGAGGAATTGGTGCAAGTCGTTAGAGATAACGGTAACGGAGTGTGCAGAATCGGAAATCAACTCGGCGACGGTAACAAAGGTTCTGAGGAGCTTGGCAATACGGTGGCGTTTTTGAGCGACATAGGATGAATTGTAAGCCCTGTAGGCGGCGTAACCGGAGGCACCGAAGAAGGCAATTAGGAGAAGGTATTTTTTATTTTTTGGAGAAAAATGGAGACCGTTCCTGAGAAGCGGAAGGTCCATCAGAGTGAGAACCCTATGATTGTATCCAAGTGAGATTGGTTTGTTGGGTAATGTAGCAGTTAACGGCGGATCTATAATTGCCCTAAAATATAATAGGAGAAGATGAAGGTACCGAAAACAAAGGAAGAGGGAAATGAAATAAATGCAGTTGTTATTAGAACATAAATGGTTGGAGGGAAAATATCACATCTCTATCGTCACAACACAACTGCTGCTACTAACTTGCTCGCTCATTAATACATCAGCACTCACTCATCATGCAATAACGCGCCAAACAAAGGGTGGTTGAAGTTACCACAATTCAGACAACAACCCAATGCAATGCAATTCACTGCCAATTATAATATTAGAATCCAAACCTAATCACACGCTAAATCCAAGGACTATTAATTCGACAAGTGTATGCATAACTCAAATATTTTATTAATATGTTAAAATGTTAATATAAAGGTACATGGGGACATTTTAATTTATTAATTATTTGCTTGTTATGAATTCAACTTCCACGCAAGTTTTTTTTTATCACGTTAGATTCTTCAATCAACGTGATGGCTTCCATTAAAAATAAGTATACTCAAATTTCAAATAATCCATACAATTTGATAAATTTACGTTTGAAAAATGAAAATCAATATCATCAAATAATTCCGCAAAGCACATGCACTTTCCTCTACCTACCAAAGTTGTTGGTTTCTTCTTACACCGCTTTATATGAAATAATTTTAGGATTTGTCTAAAGAAACCTTTTTTCCTAAACACTTTTAATAATTCAAATTGAAGCACCGTAACAAAAAAAACAAAGCAATTTTGACACTCTGGTCCATGGGTATATTGAGGTTTTGGAGATGAGGAAGCAATTGTAGGATGTTAAAGCAGCTGCGCACACACACACACACAAGAAAAACAGAAGGGCAAAAAATAAAGTTAATGCTTTATTTTCTCCCTTAATTTCAATGAGCATAAAGTAGTCAGCCTCCTAACTCACCCGAACTCAAGATCTGTGTAGCTAAAATCGGCAGAAGTGGAAGCGTTTTTGCTGTCGGGTGACCTTGGCGAGTAAAATGACTATTCAGAACTAATTTCAAATATATTTTAGTTCTGCGTTATCAATGCTTTCAAATTCCGACATTCCAAACGTACTAAAACAAATTCACCTTTTTAGTAGTTCATCACGACTAAGATTATTCATGAATCAGCGCTCAACAAAGCTTCCGTCACCATTAAAGAGTCAAGACAAACTGACGAAACGACAAGTGAAAATGTTTGCTAATGAAGGGAAATTGAAGAGTCAGCAACTAGCCACATAGGCTAATCTATATCAATTTCAATATCCATTATTTTGAGCGAATATCTGGTATATATCTTTTTATTCCTAAATATCATTCCAGGAAGGGAAATATTTGTTTTATAACTATGTTTCTAGTTCATACTAAATAGAAGATTCTAATTCACTGCTTAAGATGCCTGAAAAACTCCCATTCAAACACTCCCTTTAAAATGTTACAAATATATAATATGTAATTTGCAGTAAAAACTTGAAATATAAATCATTTATTACCTTCAAAATAATGATTAGCATATATCTCTAAAACGTCAATGCACAACGGAACTCAGGTCATTGTAAAAACTAAAATTCTCCCTTCCAAATTTACAACATTCTGTTTCTCCTTCATACAATGCCATCCGATGATCATTCAAAGTTGTTCAAATAATCACTTTATTGGTTTCAGACACAGTTACAGCAAGGCAAATCAGGAGGACAACACCCCACAAAAGAAAGGAACAAAAGAGCAACCCAACCCCAACTACAACCGCCAAAAATACATGAGAAAATCCAATATCTATTTTTGAGGACAAATAAGAGATTTTATATACACTTCTTCCACCTGTACGATGTACCTTCAGAAAGAGAGCTGTCCTTCGGATTGTAGCATATATTTCATCCCACATTCTCATTTCAGATCTCAAACAAACAGGGATTAACATAAATGACAGTCTTAGTTCCACTTTCATTTTAATGAGTTGTTTCAGAATACGGCATGCAACTTAGAACCCATAGCCTTGCGGCAAAAAAGATGCAGGGAAAAAAGGATTTTACAGCCTCACATAGCATCACGGCATTTTATCAACTTCGTTGACCATTCTTTATATACAAAGAATGTTCCAGACACTAGCACTCTTGCTTTTCCAAACATCAGACGACTTTCTTTACTGTTCTTAGTGCTGAGTGAGGATCTACAGGCCCTAAAATTACCACAATCGTCTCTGGACTGAAGTTTCAAACCAATTTCAAACCACTTGTACTTAAACTAACAGGTTTAATGCCATAATCATCATCCTCGAGATCACTGAAGGATATGTCTTCTTCATTTACTAAGGGGTGAGTTGTTCCACCATATCCTCCTGTATCAGAATCTTCCTCTGGCCACTCATCGTCATCTTCATCATAATCCTTAATAATAATTTGAGAGGGTTGACCACATATCGAATCCTTGTTATCAGTTTTAATAATTGAATTTTCCTCAATAACAGACTTATCAGTGAAATGCGTTCCAGAAGTTTCAACCATGTGTTTCTCATTCTCATAATTTGACCTCGCGGAAAAAGAGGTTGTTCTATATCCATATGTCTGATTAGGCATGTCATCAGAATAAGCATCATCTAATAGGCTGGGAGTTAATTCATTGTGCCGTGCGTTGTCTCTTGGGTAGGAAGCACTTCTTCCAAAAATTTCAAAGTCAGGCTTTGTTTGTTTATGCAATTCCTGCATCCACATTGCTCTGGCTGCAGTGATCTGCACGTGTTTAAAACTAATACATCAGAAAAGTTCATCTACCCGTTAAGGTAGTTATACAATACTACCTGAATCTAGAAGTGCAAGTAAACATTATAGACCAATATTCTGATGATCACTTAACCAACCTACGCAAAGGCACACTCAAATATATAAACAAAATTTTCTTCATGTGGAACAATAATATATCCAACTTATTCCAATTTCAAACTACATTATTTTCTAAATAGTTATGAACATTTGAAGCTTGAAGAACGACTTCAACCAATTCAATTATTAACCATCCAATAATAATGCATAACTATAATTAGTCAATAAGAGAATAAATACACCCTTTATATATAAAAAGGGAGACTTTTCTTCTCAAGGCTTACTGTTTGTGTATTTTTTAAATGAGGCATAATATTTGAAGAATGTAGATTATAAGCACTTATTAATCATAAACAATGTCAATATCAATAACATGCGTCATCAAGATTTAGCACAGACAAAAGAACTACACATTTACAAGATCACCAATAAAAATATATTTTTCATAATAGAGAAGCACTGGTGAATAAAAATGCATCAGAATTTAGTAATCTTCCTTGTTACAAGAATCAAACATTGCTAAATATGTTGTACAAAATGAGAATGAAACTCAAAGAATAAATAGATTTTACGACATGGAGCGCATAACAAATAGATTTGGGCTTATTAAAGTCCAAAGAGAAAACAGAAAGACAAATGGACAGGTAAGGAGAATATATTTTGAAAGCCAAAGAAATCTCCTACATGTTTGATGGGACGAACTTCTCCATAAGGACTTATAAAAAAGAAAAGTAAGAACAAAGATTGAAATTATCTTTTCCATAAACTAATTTATAAAAACTCTCTCAGGTAGTTCTCTAAATTTTTATTTTTAACTTATGCATAAGCTAATTTTAACTTATGGAGAAGTTCGTTTAATTATTTTTCTCCCCTAGAAGTTATTTTAGAAAAGTTCGTCTAAAGAGTACCTAAGTGACACATTTAAATATTGTTTACATAATCATTGAGAAACGAGAATTCACAGACAAAATCATTAAGAGACTGACAGTTTCATCTTGATAAAAAGAACAAATCAGAAAGCACGGACTCTATGAATTCTAGTATAAAATAACTTGAACCACTGAGAAAGACTTTGAACTGTAGTATATGTGTGTGTGAGCGTTTTTAGCTCAAATGATCAAATTCCACAACGTACAAAGTTGGGAACAGAGCAGCATGAAGGAAGGAAATAAATGCAACAGTACGGTAACTTTTGGACTCCATATCGTTAGCCTGATTTATTATTACAACTATTTACACGCCACAACATTCCCCACTTAATCACAATGGATGATTGATCATTTCTATACGGTAATTTAATTCACAAGTATAAGCCCATCAGGTAACTTTGAAAACCATGTATTTTCAAACTAAATGCTTGTCCGTCCATCAAATAAAGATTTTTGAACATTCATTCGTAGCCCAAAGGATTCACGCAATCATAATATAAACCGCGAAAACATTTTAAAAGGACGTCATCTACGATTTCCAATAGGTTACAAAACACATGGTGAAGGTGATAGCAAGCGCGCATGAAAGTCAAAAGCAAAAACCCATGTAACTAACCTGGGGTGTAGATAAAACCCCTGCATCTTCTTTGTTAAGCCTTGAATGCAGAAGTACAAAATAAACTTTCCAGAAATAACTTTCACTCATATGGCAAGGGCATAGTTCAATTCTGAGCGCAGCTAATCTAGGAGTTAATCTTTCAACAACCGCTGCATGCTCTTGTTGTGCATCAGACATGTCAAAATCTACAAGTAGAATTCACCACGTCAAAATCTCAAACAACATGTAAAGAATGAGTAAAAGAATCCAATTAAATCAAGTAACAAAATAAACCATAGCATCACCAATACTGTGAAGATATTATTACCTAAATTACCAAGGCATTTAACACGGCACATAAGCTATAATTAACAGTCAAGAACTATCCGATCTATCTATAACTACTACAGCCAAATAAATATTCAATATGTGCATTAATCGTTCTGTGATCTGATCCAATTAAAAAGTCGTTTCTCTCCAGTTAGTGTATGCATGAAGTTACCATCGGTGTCGTCTTCTTCGTCAATAGGAAAATCCAACCACGTCTCGGGATGCATAGCTATGTTCATCGCGAAGGCCAATACCTCCTCCGTGATTCCAACCGCACGCTGTTCAAGACCGCAATCCCCTTCCGAATCGGATCCCAACGAAACCGAATTAGAGCGATTGGAAACGGCAGCCTCGTCCAATTGCGGTTCTTCGTTCGGAGAAAGAGAGCGATGTTTGAATTGATCGGAGATGAACGAAGAGGGATCGGATTGAGCATGAGAAAGAGAAAGGGAATGAGAATTCGTTGCTGGCGGAGCGAGGAAGGATGCCATTCCCCAAAATTGACGAGTTAGGGTTTGCTTGATTTCGTCGAGGTCCTCTTTGACTCCACGCCCTTCCGTTTCTTCGTTTTCTTCTTCTTCTTCTTCTTCCGCTTCTGATCCGAATGCATTTTCTCGTGTTTGGTGCTGCAGGGGGTCTCTCAATGACGTGGTAGGTGGATCGAGTACGGTGTCGTTTTCGTCGTCTCCATCGCCATCGAGTCGGAGAGAATTTGCGAAGGAGCGAGCCAGCCATGACATTTTCTATTTTTCAAAATAAGAAAAAAAGTTTGGGGAATCGGAGATTGTGACCTGTGAAAAGGTTTATGGTTTCGAATTTTTTGATTGCAAGAGGGTAAAGGGGAGGGTAGAAGGCGTGGATCAGGTGATTCGTGTACTACGGTGGACGTGCACTTTAATTCGACACGTCGCTCTAACTTGTCACCGCTTCAACAAAATTTGAAACGGACAAATGGAATTTGCAGTGCAGATGAGACAAAGACGAAATCGACCCACCCACGTGTTTAACTATAAAATGGAGGCAAAGGGAAGTTGGAGTTGTACTTACCCATCGCCCCAGAACGATGATAAAATAACTATCAACCCATCCATGACTTATTACAAAACATATGACAATCTAAAATATTTAAAACAGTGCAATAATATTAGTTTATGATATATAAATATAAATAAAATAAATATTTTCACCAAAGTCTAATCTCTTCCCCAATTTAATAATTACTTTATAGACATTTTACTAATGTAATTGTACTTAGTTATTATTGAAATATGTAAATGTTTTAAATTATGTAAATAGTTAAAGTTGTGTCAACTTATTTTAGCGTAAAGAAATTATGTTATCTGTTTAAAATTGTAGTGAAGCCCTTTGGTTCATGCATAATTGCCGTGTGGTCATTGTTAATGTGAATATATTAACATTTTACAATATCTTATAAGGAAATAATTGTGATATACGATTCAATTGGGAGATTGTTAATTTAAGAGTTTAAGATGGTTATATTAATTATTTGTTTTCTTCTCGAATTTCAATATCGATGAATGACTTTGCTTTTGTTCAATATCTGTGACCTTATTTTTGAACTTGTTGTATAACATTTTTTAGTTATTTTTTTGGTTGACATGTAGCACTATGACATCTCCGAGTGTTAAGGGAAAGTCATAACCAGATACGACATGGAGATCATTACTCTCAACTTGAAAGGGTCTCACGATAAGTATATTATAGGACGTGTTTGTATCATTCAATAGGTATTTAATCTTGAAAGTTCTTCTTTGAAGTCTCCCTTCTAAACTTGGTGTATAGATCAAAGTAAACTCAAGTGTTTACTCGCTTTACTGAGAACTCCACAAATTGATCATTATAGAGTTAGATATTGTTCTTGAGATTTGGAATTTCTTGAAGGTCGATCTTAAAATACAAAATATCCATTGAGCTTCCTTCATCAACCAAAGTCTTCATGACTACAAATTTTTCAATTTCGACTATATTAGACTTGGAGTCATCTTGCGTTGGGTCAATCGCTTTGAAGTCAGCATCAGTAAAGGTGATAGGCGACATTCTTCACCTTATGGGAGATGTGACTACGTTCATTGATTGGACGACTCGCAAGTGTTGCTTTGTACAGATTCTAAGGATCCTCCTTTGGTGAATCCTCCTACTATAGTGTTTATTACTCCCCATGTGGCATCCTCCTATCAACTACCATTGTCTAAACGGGGGCCCTGAGAAGACGTCAACCTCTCATTCTCTTGGTGGGGGTCAGGACAGTCTTGTTGGGAGTATTATTGGTGGTGCCTATCCCTTATCCTTGACGAATAGGCTTCGCATCGTCTGGGAGAGTCGTGGGTGGGTTTTCGGTTCTTCTATGAACCTTTGGACGTGTCCAACTTGTATTAACTCCTTGATCTTGTCTTTCCCTGCTACATATTTCTTGTATTGTGACCGTAATTCTGGTAAGGGAAAGTGTTTACTTGTGTTTGCATTATGCGATGTCGGCACTTTCCGTGGGGTTGGGATGAGGTTGGTGTTCAAAGCCTCTTCCAATATTCTACCCTATTGGCATTCAACTAGGTGTATTGGGTGAACCTCCATGCCCAGATATCTCATTGTTTCACAAGGGATGCATGTCCCATCTTCTCGTTGCCTTTAACCTTGTTGGAGCCACTAACGACTCTAACCTAGTTTTGAAATTCTCGCAACCCCTCTAATTACATGAATTTTGTTTCTCTCCTACTCAACTTATCAAGGTTTGCAGTGGACTTCCTACACAAATTATCGATGAAAGGTCTAAGTCGAAGGGTTGTTACCTAGTGTTGGAGTGCTACCTCGGGGTTCAGGTTATGAATTTGCAACGAGAGTTTACCAAACCTTTCCATGAAAAGCCTTAGTGATTCTCCCTTTTGCTTCTTTATTTTCATCAGGGATAGGGAGGTCATGTAGTGTCGTTGGCTCATGGTGAATTGCATGCTAGATTTACTCATTAATGACTCAAAGTTACTAGTGGACTGAGGTGGGAGGCGAGTGAAATAACTTAAAACAACTTTCTATAGGTATGCAGTGAACACCTAACAAAAGATGGTATTCATGGTGGCATATAGACTCATTTGAGTTACATATATATCTTCGTGCTCGTTTAGATCCGTGTTTCCATCATATCGATCTAGATTAAAGTATTTCCAGTGGGTGGGGAGCTTGATGTTCATTATCTTGTCCACAAAAACGATGGCAATTGGAAGGATGTGTTAGCTGAGGTGTAAAGTTGAGACTTCCTTTCTACTATTTCGGTTATGGTAGCGAGTGTACTCGGGATCATGGTGACATCGTTTTATTTTTGGTTTTGTTTTCATTCTCTAGGGTTGGTGAGGAGGGTGCTCCATGTGACTATCTTCTCATTTCTTCATTTTCTTGTATGAGGTTTTGGATCCTCAACATTCTTTTGCTTCATCTTTGTCATTTCGTGTTATAAGGTCAATAATAAAGTCGTAGAGTCATTGTCAACCATCTTGGAATCTTCCTGTCTTTTAACTTGTACTTTATTCCAAGTTTATATCATTCAACTTCAATTCTTGATCCTTTTTTGACGCTACAATGAATGTCAATTGTTCTTATTGACATCTGGAAAAGGGTCTTCAAGAATTGCTTGTTCTGCTACGATATTCGAGTAAGAGATTTTTGCAAAAAGTTCTTCAATACCAAAATATATAATTAGATGTTAGAACTCTTTTAAGTAGAATTGAAAAAAAATCATTACTCAGATAAATAGTATAATATTAGTAAATAGTATAAAATTAGTAAATAGTATAACATTATTATAATTAGTATAACCTTATTATAATTGAGTGATGTTTTCATACTAATGTATAAAGAAAAAAATATTATATATAATAATATTGTCGAGTAATGCTCCATCTATATTTAACAAATACATCTCTCAATCCTTACATAATATAATAAATTATATGAAAATCTATTAATATGTAAGTTAGTGGTAATTATACGTCATGTGAAAACTATTATACCATAGATATATAAATTTTTATAATAATGCAACCTCGTAATATGGTATAAAACTAACTTTTTTATTAAACTTTTATTGACTTTGATATAGAAAACTTACTTTTAAATGAAAATATGCAAGTATATTTAAACATCTATCTTAAATTCATCTTTTTTTTTACATTATATTCCTCATAGACAAAATAATATAGTTTTTTATTTTATTTTTTTCTATCTTTTGAGAGTTAAAATCAAAATTATCAATTATAACTAACTGAAACCCGAAACAAATCAGAATGATGTGTTTCCTCTTCAAGTAGATAAAGTCAGAGTTCCTACTTTTCTTTTAACAAACTAGAGAAAGGAAAGACAAGAATCAAAATTAGCCGAAGTGATATATGAGTAATTCATATTCTTATGTTTGTTAGAGGCTAAAAACAAAGGATTTGCCATGCCATTAAATTTAAATGTTGCGTAATGTCTTAAATACGAAAGTATGTGAGAAATAACATAAAAATATAAATATTCTTTTATTAGTTTTTAATATTTTATCCATTTTACACTCTGCTATTCATTTTGGTTGAAAGCTAAAGTTATCTTCAATAAAGTATTTAAGGATTTTGTTATTTGTACTTCCCTTTTTTTATTTTTGTTTATGATAGAAAAAAATATATTATTAATCAGTCCCTGATTTCGTAAGTTTTAAACAGTACCCTTCTCACTCTCCTTTGCTCCATTCCCCGCCACAACACCTGAACTCCATTATAGGTTAATTTCTTCATCTATAGCTTTTCTTCAATTTTTTCTTTAGAATGTATTATAACTCATATCATGCATCGATGCATGATGGAAGCTTGATTTCGTCATGTTAGAGACTCAAATACAATAGAAACAAGTTTTGGTTTGAGTTTGTTACATAGCCAAAACTTAATATTGTTATGTACGAAAACTTCAATTTTTAAAGAATTAAAGCAATTGTTATCACATAGAAAATTACTATTATATAATAACTTTTACTAATTATGCTATTAATAATTTTATATAAAAATGATAGTTTCTTATTAAATCATTAAATTATAAATTCCTATCAACATAATAATCTATGTGACAGCATAATAATCTATTCGAGATTTTGTTAAAATTGAACAAAATAACTAAAACATTCATATATCTAAATATACTTTAAAAGGTAAATATTATGTCAATTTTAATTTACATGTACAAGACATTAAATAATTTTAAATGAATATAAAAAATGGTGTATATAATATATGTAAAAGAAACCTTCAGAATAGTAGAAAGATATTAAATAATTTGATATTGAATAGGTGTATACATATATGTATTACTGTCCTGGATGAAAATTAAAATTTTATATTGGTCATTAGTTAAAATCAATCAAATTTCATTCATTTAATTATGAGTTTAGTACCTTACATTTTTATCAAATTATCAAAATCTATATAAAATGTAACTAATATATGGGTCTCAACTTATTTCTCTCTAATTTATACTTGAAATTATTTTTTGTTAATAATTATCGTCAGTTTTGTGTCTAATAAAACATTAACACTTCATTGGAAATATCTTATAATAATGAGATAAGAGACATTACCTAATATTTATATAAGAGTTTGACACTATTCTGAATCTAAAATATAAAAAAATGAGTTTGTTTTATGTTTATTTTTTTATTTCAACTCATACTTATATTCACACTTAGATACATAATTTTTTTTCCTCAATTGAGAGTCCTTCCATATTGGTACACCATTCAAAGGAAGAGCATTTTTTAAATACAAAATACAATCACTTGACAAGGAAACGACTCTTATTTGTATCACCGTTCGCACACTTAACGAAATATGCTTGTCTGACACCTCCTCCTCAGGAAGACTACTTTCATGCAAATATCAAATTATACTTGTCTGAGTTGATCACCAAGACAAATCATCAACTCTGATACTACTTGTAAGATAAATTGAAATAAAAATAGGTAGATATTTTACAACAATAAGACATAAGTCAATCCACATAAGACATGACAATAATGCCACCTTCCATTAAAAAAAATATAAGTTGTAATATTAAATCTACATTATTAAATAACTTTCATTACAATGATATAAATGATTTTTGGGATAATAATAAAAGATATTTATTTGAATTATGTGATAAAAGTCCACCGAAAAAACTAATAGAATAATGAAAAATTGCTCATAAGTGAGTAAAAATAAAATTGATTTGGATTAGAATAAAAGGAAAGAGTAGAAGAAACTATTTTTATTATGATATTTATTTTATTTAATTTTATTATTTATATAGTACTATTATTTTATTCATTCATTATATTAAAAAATTAAAATAAAAAGAATACACACCATGTAATCGAATGCTAGAGTTATTTATAATTTTAAAATAACAGAAAATACAACATAATTATATAGCTATTTTGTTTTTTTTTTTCGCGAAAATATGTTGTGATAAAAATAGCAGTGAACGAAGCCTAGGTGATAAAACTCAAAAAGGGACCTACGGTAAGGGGCGAGCAGAGAAAAATAAGGACTTGTATGCAATATATATAAGGAGTGTTTGAAAAGAAAAAGTTATAAAATAAATTAAAAATAAATTACATATTAGTTTATTCGTATAAAAATATAAATTTTTAATTTATGTATAAATCAATTTTAGGTTCAAAAGAAACGAATTTATTTATATATATTTTCATCAATAGAAATCATTTGTGAGAAACCGGATCAAAGTCTTCCTTTAATCCATCAGAGTATTGTGATGAACACAACCTCACTCTCCACGCCATCCAACACACTATCTTTCTGCAATGTCTAGATCTACCATCTTACTGTTCATACATGAATCACTACCATATTTTCTTTTCCCAATTCCTTTCAGGAATTTACGGGTGATCCATGCCAGAATCCACTTTTAAGAAAAATCAATGATTCGACTACTCTCTATTATTATGTGGGTGTGGACTCACTAATTGAATTTGCTCTCTATATAAAAAGTGCTTGTCGCCTTAAAGAAAAGCTGTGTTACAAACCTAGAATTTATAAAACATCAATAATGTTAAAGTAGTATTAGAAATAGTACAACATTGATAATTTTAGAACGAAAACCTAAACATCATAAGATATTAGATACAGAAGGAAGCTATTACCAATTCACTTCAGCTTCGAATTAACTTATAATTACTAAACACTGAAAAATGTCAGAAACGCATTATTATAAACAAACTAATTGACTATTTATTTAAATTTACAAAAATTCACAAAAAAAATACCAGTTTTACTTTTAAGTCCATAAATATTGCTCACAATTATAAAATTTAATCAATAATAAAAAACATTAGAAATTTTTTAAAAAAAGGTAATTGTTTGAATACAATACACAACCGATAATTCTTACATATCAGACAATATCAAATATCATTTTATTTCGACATATAAGAGATTAGGAAGACCTAATTCGAATACTTAATAAATCACTAGTTAAAACACTCATATGCAAACTTGACATATTTGACCCGTTAAATTATCACAAACTTTACCAAAGACATGATTAGAGAAATTAGGAGATTAAGCAAGATTAATACGATTAATAAGTCATGAAATTATCCGGATAAATCTTAAGCCTTAGAACATTTGAACATATGCGAAACTCACAAAGGTACACACCTCAAAGTAATATAGATAGAAGATATCTTCCATAAGTAAATGATTTTCTTCAAATGAATATCTTCTTAAATAGAATCTTACCCGAACTTTGGACTATTTTTATAAGTATTCCGTCTATCTGAGACGTACCCGGAAAAAACATCATATCATAAACGAGAGCTAAAATCAAGAACATACACAGAACTGTTTCGGAAAATAGAAAACATTCGTTTTGGAGTGACCTTCCTGAGGTTGCGAAGGCCTGCATGTACATGTTGTATACTGCCAGTAATTTTGTTTCCCTTTAACTGAAAATTTAGCCAAAAAAAGAAAATCTTGAATATAGCGCGAGAATAGGTTAAATAATTTTGAGACTGTTCAAATAAAATGAAGCCGCGCCCATTCCATGGAAGACGAGATTTGTGAAAATTGAAATATGAAAAAGTATGCTATAAATTATGCCTCATTGTCTTCCTCAACATTTAAAATTAATATACTTTTTATTTAATACTCTATAGTCACCCGATCTTGACCACACCTAATCCAGATTCTTCCTTGTTGACCCTTCATCTTTTTGCTCCCAAAAATGACACTTTCTGTCCTGTCATCAACACTACCCTCTTCCCACAATAACACAAAGTGAATCAATTATTTTTTTAGACCAGAGCAAGTGCACACATTTTTATTTTTTTTATATTTAATTAGACAGAAATAAAAAGGGAAAAATATCTTTCAATTTCAAAAGCAAAATTAAATTCTTCATTAAAAACTCTCTTATTTCCTGACTTTTTTTTTATTAAACCAAACAGAGAATTGATTAATCAGTCCTGGTCCTCCAGCTAATCCTAACACACCGGAACAAAAAAGTGGGGCTTCAGAATAAATTGGACTACTATTACATTATCGTTTTCTATGATCTTACAACTCAGCTTCCCACAATTATTTCAAAAGCACACAGCGTTATCCGATCCATGCTGATTTGAATTTCCAACCAACTCTAACCTAATTAGTAATACCACCAACTAGTTGTGTTATGTTCCAACCGTCAATTTGCAATTGCCACAAAAAAAGTATACGTATACGAAATTAACTATGAACAAATTTTTCTTCATTTTCATTGTATTGTGGCAGTAAGCATACACTTAGAAATCAAGATGCTAGAAGAGTAATCTAAACTGCACATTTTCAAAAACTCCGCAGATTTCTGCTTTAGTACCGGGTTGCAACCGCTCTGAATCACTAGAAGTAGCTTCGCCGCCAACCCTGCTTCAACAGCTTTTGAAGCACATTCTTCAGGGGCAAGCTTGTAAATAGCCCACAAAATCGACAATGCGAATTGCGTGCAACTTTCTGAGACTCTCATCAACAACTTGACCACACTGGGAATAATATTGGGACACTCTTTCAAAGCTAATCTTCCCTCAGGAAGTGTTGACAAGACTTCTAGAATATTAAGGGCTATCTCTAAACACTCGTTGTTCAAAGTGGGCAGAAGCTGAATCAGCTGAGGCACTGCTCCTATGCTTACAATTGTGCTTCTAACCGATTCACGCGAACACACAATTTTGAGTAATATGAGTCCGGTCAAAACGCTTGTTGGGTGTTTTTTATCTCTCACTAACCTTAAAACCCCAACCAAAAGACTCAAACTTGATAAAACAACGGTCTCGGAGGGGTTACCTTCCACCAACAACATTTGAATCAACTTGGCGCAATTCATCTTGGTCTGGATGGTTCCCTCGTTCATGATGTCCACCAACAAAGAAACCTTGGCGGGTTGCATGAGATTCCTCTTCAGCTCCGAACCCAAATCCAAATTCACAAGAATCCCAATTGCTTCCGACCCAACCGCGTGCGAGGTGAAAGGACCCAACAGGGAAGAAATCAAGGCAAGCCCGTTGTTTTCCTCGACGGTTTTCCTCGTGGAGAGGTGGGAATCGACGAGTTTGCGAAGCTGTTTGAGGGCGCGAACTCTGTTTTGACCCTTGACCCTTTTGAGCGTGTCGAGGAGCTCCAAGGCGGTGCCTTGCACGTCCTCGAGCTTCTTCTTCATGGCCAAGTACTTCTGCGAGAACCAGGAGAGGATAAAGTGGTGGAGAGTGGTGTTGGGTGTGACAGAATCGTCCCAAAGGTCTTGCATTGTTGTGGGGCAGGTGTTGTGGCCGAGGGAGAACCATTTGAGGATGTTGGAACGGTCGTAGGTTTGCCCCGTGCAAAGGGTGACGGGGTCTTGCATTGGCTCGAGCGAGATTGGGCAGATGAAAACGGAAGGGACCTCAATCGACGACTCAAGCTCCTCAATCAACGTTTTCAGATCCAAAACGTTAGCAGCATTAGCATCATCCTTGGTGGTGGTTGTTTCTGTTGCGACTAGGTCTTCTTGGTACGGAGGCATTGTTGCATACGTGCAGATGATTTTTCTATAAGTGGAAGTTGAAGGGTGAGTGAGGTGCGAGTTGGAGTTGGGGAAAGGGAAAAATTGTGAATGAGGATAAGAAGAAGCGTGTGGGAGAGGGGAAAGGAGGGAGGGAGCAATAAAGAAAGGTGGAGAGAGAGCTAAGAAGTGCTTGTCAAAGGGACAACTTTATTTTCCACCCTTTGCTTTTTCATTTTATTTTTTTATGCCTTTCTTTAACTGTGCTGCCTTTCTTTGGTCAAAAAAGTAGTGCTCCGCTTATTCATCATGAACGACATGATTGAGTCTTAATTTTCATCGCCAATACCGAGGCACTCTTCCTCCTCAAGCTTCGAAAAAGTGTAGGAAATCACCCACCCCAGACCATAATTAAAAAAAACTATATAAAAAAAAGAGAGAGGACAAGGAGGAATAGCGCTTGATTACAACAAAATGAAGTCTACAACAGACTACAGGGCTTCAAGAACAAACACTGCGCCTCAGTGTACAATGCTACAAAATATATGGTTGAAGCAACAGAACCGTGGAATAGAACCCCGAAGCAAGAAAAAGCTGTATGAGACTGTCATGCTACCTAACTACTCTAAAATTTATTCAGAGGCGTTTGCAATATACTGTTTTACAAGATTTTATGGCATATTCTATTAACAGTTATGATTAGTATAAAGAATGAGAATTTTTTTTTCTGATATTTTTTTTCTGATTAGTATAAAAATGTGACAGGAGATTATATTTATGGGGATAAAAGATATATGTTGAAGTAAAAAATGTGATAAAATAATGAGGGTTAGATTGGATCTAAAAATGGTTGATTCCTTTTGAAGTAGTGATTGGGTAGGGGTGAGGGCTTTATTAAACGAGGGTGCAGCACACGAGTGCATAGAGTGATACGAAATTTTAACTTTGAGGTCAGTGACAGAGTGTGTTTCTTTTGAACTCCTTTTTATTAATATCTGATACTGCTACTGTAGTGGTATAGAGAGAGAGTGTGTGTGGTATGCGATGCATGAGTAATCTTGAGCTTGAAGACGCAACCTGGGACCCGGACAGATAGTCAAAAAGGTAACCAGATGCCACCAACCGAGAATTATTGAAGAGTGTGCTAACCGACGTCGTTTCTGTCACTCAAACTCAATTGGTTCAAACTCTCAAGACCTTTTATTTTTTTACTCTCTTTCTTATTTCGATTCTACCTTTCGTATACGAAAATTAATAAATAAAAACACTTTTTTTATTTTTTATCCTTCGCTTTAAGGAAATCTCTATTCCTCTTAAAAAATTACATGGTTAGTAAAATCATTTTAAATATAATATACTGTAAATTTTTAAAAAAGCATTATGTTTCTCCTTTTTCCTATTCCCGAATAATACTATATCAGTTATTGGTTTATTCAAATAAATAACATCGTTAATTAACCTTTTAGTTGTATCCTTCGTTGTCTGTACAATTTAAATTTAATTCCAAACAAATATTTTAAATCACTACTGTTCTTACTTAAAATGTGTTTTTTGGAAAATAAAATCAGTTTTTATGATATAATTTTGTTAAATCATAAATAGTATCTTCCCGATAACAACACACTATTTTAAACATAATGTATTTTAAACACACTATTTTAATGAGTGTTCTTGATTTTTATAATTTTTAATCAATTTTATTCCCATTTCCGAGGGCTAATTGCTCCTCTCATAAAAGGCGCGGTCGCACGAATGCTATTTGTAGCCAGTTGGACGGTCAAATATCATTATTATATGGTTTAGGGTTTATCTTGATTAAGGAATTTGGTCACTTCTCTCTCATAATAAACACAAACCAACCAGTCCAAGTACAATCGGATTTAGGTTTTTGAATCAGAGTGTTTCACTTAGGTATTTTTAGTAACACTAAAAAACGCTAATATATATATTGGAGCAGTGTGAATTTTTGAATATGATGGTACTAGTACTTAGGAATCTTTTGCAAGACATATTCGATTTTTGTATGTAGATAAAACTCAGTAACAGTAGAATAAAATAGAGTAAAAAGCAGGTGTGTTGTGTTATGTGGATAAGATTTGTAGTGAATAGTGTAATATTATTAAGCTGAAAATTAGAGAGAAGGAAACCCGTGGCCAGAAAGAAAAGGAATAAGCAAGTGCACGAGGGCATGTTCCTCTTTCTCTTTCCACCAAAAGTGGTCAAAACCAATGTCAGAAAGGCCAAAGGGGATGCCATTGGCATTGCCTGTGCCTGCAAACAAAGAATGAATTCTAAACAAAAAAGTAAATCTAGTCAAAATATTTAGCTGGCATTTAACCGAGGCCAAAGGGTGTCTCGTGTATCGTACGAACCCTTTTTTTTTTCCTTCTTAAAGTCCTACCTATATGCTGCTATGTTGCCATGTGTGAACTCAACTCAACCTCACGGAGAGACCAATTCACCTTTCCAACCCTTCAGCTTCGAATTTCGGACACCTGCTTCCTCAATCACCCACTATCTCTTTCTCTATTTATAAACTTCACTTATTATTTTATTTTATTTCCTTTTCAAATTTCAAACACACACACAAGCTACCATTTAATACAACCAAACACAATATGTCATCTTCCATTCACTTCTGTTTACATACTGTTTACTTTATTGATTTTTTTTGTGTAGTTGGAATACTCTGCAGATGAAAAGGGATGTAATATTTGAAAATCTATGCTTTCTTCGTATTACAATAGTCAAAGTTTGTTTACTTGTATTTTGGTTTTTAATTGGACTAGACTAGAAAGTTCTGTATGTTTTTCACCTTGCAATCAAATTTTGCTTCTCCCAAGTTTATCCCACACTGTTTAACTTTCAAATCTTTATTCAAAATTCAATTGGAAGATCCATACGCAAACAAGTAAACAAGTAACTAATTCTGTTTGTTTATGTTAAACTGAAGTATATTATATATCTGTGCATAAAAACGTGTGCTCCATTCAAACTTGTTAGTGGTCGAATTGAATGTTAACTTAATTGACAAAAGTAATTAGCAGACTGTCAGAGTTTCTTAAAAGAAACTTTACGCAGAATTTAAAAATATAACTTGAAAGGATTAAATTGGATAACGAAAGTTAAATGAAGCATAAAACAATATAAAGTGTAGAAAAATTTAAAGGAAACTGTTAAAATAAAAAAAAAAACTTTAAAATGATAGAGTAGAAAATTACAGTTAAACTTGAAAATAATTTAACTCTAAGAAAAGAGAAACAGTGTAAAAGCACAGTACTTCAATCATAGACGGGTAAGCAGAAGCTTAAATTCTGACAAGAAATGTCGATGTCCTGAGAAATAAATGCTTGAAATAACGTCTTACAATTAAAGAAAGAGATGCAAAAGAAAATTAAAATGTTTGAAAATAAATTTGAAAGCAAGTGAAATACTGAAAGTAAGCGCCTGATTGATAGCGTTTTTTTTATTTTGAAATATAACTTTTCGAAAAAATGTTTTTTCTAACTCATTCTTAAAACAATTGTTTTTTCAAAAAATAATTTTGTGAATTTCGAAACATATTTTCACGATAATATTAATATTATCATTGATATCATTCTCATATCCCTATGTAACAGGTCATCATAAATATAGTTTTAAATTAAATTTAACATGATACAAGACGTTAACGATTTGTTTATTTTGAAATTAAAATTTAAGAAAAAGTAAAATTAAAACTATTCTTCAGAAAGTAAGCTACAATTGTGATTTTTGAAAATTTTGAAACCAAAAACAATAACCATCCTTACGGATTCAAATTAGTTTAGAGAGACATCTTAAAACATGAATTGGTCATATTCATAAAAAAATGAAAAATAAATAAATACATGTTTAAAAAAACAAAAATATATAATTTAACCGTAATTTTTTGTTGATTTTAATTATTTATAGATAAGCTTTAAAAAAGATTTAGATATAAAAGTTGCTTAAAATGTCAGTAGTGTATTTAAATTAATAACTATTTATTTACAATTTTTTTATTTTTAATTTATATTTTATTCTCTTAAAAATAATAAAAAGTTAAGTGTTTAAATTTGGATTTTTAAGAAATATTATTCAAATAAACTTATTACTATTTTAATTCTTAGACTAAATATGTTTACTCTTCCTATTAAGAATATAGGAGCTGGATTCTCAACTTACTTCTTACTCCTTTTTTTTATGTTTTAAAAAATAGAAAAAAAAATCAGACCAGAATTTAATTTTCGCAAAGTCGAATGTCGACCTGATTTTTTCGATATTTTTTATAATGAAAAAAAGGAAAAAAAGAAAATTTAGTGGTATTGTTTATTATTTTTCCCAAATTCGATGCGGAGAATAAATAAGTCTAATTTAAGAATCAATGCGAAAATGAATTTATTTGAGTAATTTTTAAAAAATAGATTTATTTTAAGATTTTAAATTTGTTCTACTTAATTCAATAACCTAGTGAATGAGATAATAACGGGTTAGTATGGAAATTCAGCATTTTTTTTAGAAAAATTAAAAGAAAATCAAATTTATAGTTCTTATAATGTATTTTAATTTTTATTGGACTAAAAAATAATAATAATAATAATATATATTGTTAGTTTATTTTATAAATTTTTTTACTTTAATGCTAATAAAACATATATATGTTCAAACAAATATAAACTAAATTATTAAGATATTTTTTATTTATTTATTTATTTATTTATTTAAATTAATTTTATAAAATAAATATTTATACTTTTTCTTTTCCAGCTGACTCATCATTTCCCTAGTCCATCCCTCGGTGGAGGAGCCAAGGTTTCTAATTCCTTTTGAATCGGTGGACCAACCTCACTTCATCCATTTTTTTACGTGTCAGACAAACCCTTATCTTCCCTCTCCAATTTTTCTTCTCAAAACACTATTATTTTTTTTAGTCTTCTAAACAAATTCATGATCATAAAAAATGTTTGGGATTATAATCAATGATGCCAACAATTAAATATGAAAATGATTTAATTTGTATGACTATTAAAAACACATTCTTTATTGTTTTTAACATTTCCAGTTCTAGGTCTTTTTACTTTGATTATGAGTATAGATTTCGAAAACATGATTGCATCAATATTACTTGAATTAATTCCAATCATCAGCTTAATTGAATTTGAGTAAGTTATATCTTGTCACTTCGATGTGTCTTTCATGCTTCAGAAAGATGAGATTTTTCAATAGAAAGATGCCACCCATATTCAGCCAAGTTTTGCTCCCAACGCTAACACAAACTGCAACACCTTCGAAACATAAACACTCAACGAAGCCAGACCCTGTCACCACCACTAACAAAAGTTTCTCCATTCGTACCCAAATCAAACTCACGGTTCTTTCTAGCATCATGGTTCCATAAAAAGGAATGCACAGTCAAATCAATTTTTTTCCGACAATGCTAGCTGAATTGAACATGAAAATGACGTTTGATGTAAGAAATGGAACAACCAATAATGACCGTATGTTGTATTATGTACATATCATGCCAATAATCAACAATGCCATATTAATTCATTGAATCCTTGATCCACCTGCTGTAACATGTATCAAATTACGCACTGATTTGCCTTCATTTGATTTGTTTGTTTACTTACACTTATCATTTAGGAATAGCATGTCGAATGCGTGGGCTGAAATCACCTAGAAGGAACTTTCAGACACTGAAGTTTGAACCTAAGTGGTCGTGATATGTCAAATCTCGTTTAATTATTAGTAGTATTCCAAACTCCTAATTTTTAATTTTAAATATGTAACTTTTTAATTAGACATTTAAATGTTAACTGATTTTACACATAAAACTGAATTTGATTATATTCCAAACCCCAAAATATGGAAGTGTATGTATTATTTTGTTTCAGCAGATTGTGGATAACAAAGACACTGGTATTATAATTCGTATCGATTTTATGTTTCAAGTTCTGAAAGCTTATCGGATCTAACAAATACAACAAACTCACAAAAATATAGTCTCATAATTAGAAAGAGAAATGAAATCATCATATGTGATAATAATTGAAAGCCATCAAATTTGACCAGTATGTATGAAATGCATTTAGATGTCAATGTTAAGAATGTTGTTATATGACTCATCAATGAATTTGGTGTCAATCTAGTGCTAACTTAATAAAGATATGGAAACAACTCTTGAGCTATCTCTGTTTTCTTTGTTTCAAACCTGTAATTTTGAAAACAATTCTAAACCTATCTGTGTAGAAAATAATTATCCAAACATGTTCTCTGTTTTACTTTTAAGAACCGAATAAATTTTGAGAACTAAAATGAAACAAGTCCTAGGAATTTCATCTTTAGTATCAACAAGAAATATGGCAATGTAAATCCCACGCAAAAGTTTAATTCGCGACAAGGCATATTTGATTTGTTGTTCAAACATCATTACCCCGAAAACACATTGGATAAACCAAGATCAGCATGAGAATTAATTGCACTAATCTCACCTACAATTTCATTAAGCGCAACTTCGTCTTTGAGTATTGAAGTATGCGACACACCATCTATCTTAACCACTTTAAGGTATTGACTTTTCTCATCTTTCCATAGCGATTGAAGCGCCAACAAGCTCGCCAAGTTCACCGTTCCATCACCATCCCCATACGCAATTTCTGGCCGCTCATCAAAATCACCTTTTTCATAGAACAAAGTTTCCAAGGTTCTCACTCCTGTGCCCATAATACAAGTTACAGGCACGTGTGGCGCTTGAATGTCCCGTATCAAGGGTACAATGCGTGTTTCATAAGGGAAAACCCCTTCGGGAAAACCAATGTCTTTGAGAAAATCAACCATGTCATGTGCGGAATAGGACTTATTTGGAGTGATTACAATTGGTTTTTGAGGACCAAATATTTTGGGGTTAGGCAAAAGCCAAAGGTTACTCTCGGAGCTTCTCTGTTCCCCCCTCACTAATAAAGGATCCACTAGGGGCACTCCCAGAGTGTTGCCAGATGCAAAGGTGAACATTTCGTCTATAGCACCACCCCATGGAGCTGAAAGAGCGATGAAGTGCTTGATGAATTGTTCACGCCAAGAGGGGGGGTTCCGAATCAGGAGTTGTTGGACAAACAGACCTCCCAAACTGTGGGAGAGAAGTATCACTGGCTTCCCACCGTTGGAAATGCTTGCTTCTTCTATCAAATTCTTTAGATCATCTAGGAACTTGGAACCAACTTGTGAGGGGTGACCTTCAGCAGCAAGACCATATCGAAAGTCATAAGGGGCACCAAATAGAGTCTCACCATCAGCATAACCAAGCTTTTGTAATGAATCCACAAGGGGTGCCATGTATCCCGTAATATGCCTATTCATGCAATTCATTAATGAAAAAACGTAGATAAACACATATTTGAAGAAGAAAGGGATGAACTTACTTGAGACGAGGATTGAGATAAAGAAGGGAGGTGATGGAACCAAAGTGAGGGACCCGAGTGAGAACTCCAGGGGTGTTGAAGTAATCATCGAGCTGGGGATTGTAGTGAAGGGTCATGCGTTCAGCAAAGCATTGAGTGAAAGGAGCAAGAATGACGCTGGAATCAAACCAGAGTCTGAACCACCCTTTGTTTTTCTTCACAAGAGGGTACCAGGATTCGCAGATGAAACTAGATGGCTTGTAATCTCTGCTCAACTTGGCTTCGAGCTGGTTCCCTCCGTTGCCAGGGACTAGAATCAAAGGGTGGAGGCTCCCGCTTGTGCTGGCCCCGCACGTGCATACCACTGACACCATCACAACAACCACTGCGAGTGTCGCAAACCCAATCCTCACCACACCCTGTTCCTTCATCATAATATGGATAATTTATTCAAATACCTTCTATACCCCTTTCTGCTCCTGGGATTTGTTTTAAGTGTTCTTTACAGAGGCATAATCATGGAAGAGGTGAACCAGAAGGGAAAGAATATGTGGTGGAGATTTTTTATTTTATTTTCCTTTTCAAATTATGTACTAGCAATTGGGCAGCTAAGGTGCCACGTTTTCACTTCTTTGATCGCTTATTAAAACTGCTCTCAATGACCGTGGTGGAAATGCATTAGATTCGATTTGACGGGCTAGGATGAATTCAAAACTAGGTGATCGGCTACGTATTTATTATATATAACATTTAGTTTCTGAATTTATTTATAGAGTTGTATGGTTGAATTATAAAAAAAATTATATATATATATATATATATTATTATTATTATTTTTTATTTTGGAATGGAAAAGGTAAAGTGAATTTCATAGGATGTAGAAAGAAGTAAGTGGCATTCATGTCGTGGGTCATCGTCAAACGAAATTCATAAGGCCTGAAGAGTAGCATACGCAGCCCAAAAAGGAAAATTCTTCCTGCACCCCGTGTTTTCATGCTGCACTCCATATGGGTGCTGAAAATACCTTTTTATCCTTTATGAAAAAAATATATAGAACCCTTTCTTCCTCTCTCTCACACATCTTCACCTTCGCATACTTCTCCATATCACCCACACCCCCTCTCCTCTATTCGTCATTGTATTTTTCGTTAGAGAGCAATTTCGACCCTTTGCTAGAGATAGGAATCTTGTGCTGGTTGGAGAGAGGTTGGTAAAACCTAAATTTTGATCTTTTCACTTTTGTATCTTTGTTATTTGAATTGGGTAATCCCAGATTCTTCAATCTCAACTGTATTTATAAATCTATAAATACCTCGTTAAATGTGTAAGCTGAAGTGAATTTCAGAAACTAATATATTATGCATTGATTTATAAGACAGGCTATAAAGACTTGATTTCATCTATTTTGTAGTGGTGGCACTAATATTTTCCACCTTCGGACTGGTAAGATAACGATAATGTTAGATGATGTGTCAGCACTTATTTATACTCCCATTATGGGACGTATGATGAAATTCATTGCAACCTCAACAGTTTTGGTAAAGTTACTAAGAACTAATTTAGGTGATTTCACTTCAAAGATGAGACATTGTTTGGTAAACATGTTGGGTGGCGATATAAAAATTGTTGCACTCATTGAAATAAGTCATTTTTTCTTATTAAGTACCACACAAATACATTATAACATAACTACATCAATTATCAAATTTTTTATACAAAATTATATTGATCTCATTTGTAATAAAAGGCCTAAGGTAGTTTTCTCCAACCAATTCATTTTTATTAGCCACGAACTTCTTTAAATCAAACTCTTTCACAACCGACATGTTATTTACTTCACGAGATATCATGTTTCAAAATTAGAATTCGATCTCCACATTCATCAATCAATGTGCTACAGTTGCAGAAAAAATTAAATACTAAAAAATATTTAAAAAAGTTATCTTAAATTATGCAATATAAAGTGAAAAAGAAATACAAATATTAACTTCGAGATTTTGTAATTTAGGATGTTTGGAGATTACACTTATTAAACATAAATTGAAAACTCGCCCAAAACGCAAAGGCAAGGCAACCACCTACTACCACCACCAAATACCAGCACCACACATGAACGTAACATCACAACCTTCAGAATAAACTAACCACTCCAACACACCAATACCTAAATTAATTTTCAGAAGGGTAATTTTGATATTTTTGGAAGTATGGGAGTGCAAAAGAATTTGCCCTGAAACAAATAGTACCAAAGTTCAGCGTGTTTGATCTATTGGGCCTGTGTGTACGTCCATAACTTTCCCTAAACCTATTTTCGGTGTGGACGAAAAATAGTTATTTTTTTACTAAAACTATTATTATGGCTATTATTAAATATATATTCAGTATCTGAAAGACGAACATTTATTTTATTGTTGACTGTCCATGTTTTGAGTCTTTATATTTACAAAAATCAGTAAGAACTAAAAACAAAATCTGAGGTAGATGCTTTCGAAAGCAAAATTTGGGACACCATGACATTCCTTATCTACATGAGGATTCAGCATCCCAATCCAAATTAGAGACAGAAGAAACATACAAAACAAAAAGGTCATCTTACTATAAGGAAAAACAAGAATTCTGGAAAAACCGAACAGAGACAGAAAAGAAGAAAAAACGAGCATCAAAAGCACTTTCGAAATAGAAGAATATTGGAAAAAAAATAATTATCGTTCTATTTCAAATAAAATGTTATTTTTCACTTTGATTGTTCAATATGTTATCTGAAGATACACACAAAAGAAAGGGGCTGGCATAGAGAAAATTAAGGTAAGATAGAAAACAAAGTGGTTACGTGTCCACCAACAATGCGTGACTTGAGCATTTTGGTAGACAATTACCACTAAACCAAAACAAAAATGACTTTACCTTGTTTAACAAGTTTACCATAATTGTAACCATCAATTATAAGCCATTAACAAAGTCTTCTTGACCTTAACAACGTTTCTCCTTCATATTTTTCAATTTCTAAGTATCGGGATGCAAATTCACTGGCTTAACAATCTCTACATTTCTGGATAGTCAAGGTTAGTTAAATAAATACCAAGAAATTTGACAAAAAAACAAATTGTCATACCATAAAAGTAAAATTATAATGTATGTGCACCATCCAATAGAAGGCAAACCATTACATTCTTTTAGATTTGAAGTTCGATTTTGATAATGAAAATTGTGCATGCTACTATATTTAGAACTTCTACAATTTGAAGTAAAAAAGTCTCCATAATATAATCTGCTAAAAATTTGTTCCACTCTTTAACAATGAATCCTGTCTTTAAATAAGCGAAATTGGAAATCTATTCTTAAAATTACATAGCGTGTAGTGAGTAAAAGAAAAGATGGTTAGTTCAGTTGATCTTCTTGTTCATGTTGGTGACAAGCTGCTTCATCTGAAACCTCCAGAACAAGAAATAAGCCAACCCTATTCCAACTATCACATACATCCAAACATTCTCCCCCTCACTCTCCCTGGGAGACCGCACCTCCTCAATCTTAAAACTCTCACTCGAATTCCCCAAAATGCCCTCCATCACGCGCCCGTGCAGCACGTAAGCCCTCTCTCTCTCCCGCAAAGCAATCGAAGTGGGAAAACCCTCGTCATCAAGGTCAATTTTGTCAAACACCACACCCTGGCTCCACCCATCGTTACTCTTCACCAACCACACCCTCCTCAACGAAACCACCAAAACGACGCCGTCGTTCCTCAGAGCCACGCCGTCCGCGCCCACCAGATCCTCGTTCAGGAGCACCAGTCTCGCCACGCCGTCATCCGCGTCCACCTTGAACATCTTCCCCGTGTTGGTCTGAACCACCAGGAGATAACCCTTGCTGTTGTAAACGACGCCGTTTAGGCCGCAGTAGCTGAACTTTTCTTCGATTAGCACAGGGTGTTCGGTGAATCTCGCGGAATTTGAAAGGATCGAGGCTTCTCCCTTTTCGTTGACCTTCCAGATGTAGTTTCCCCCCGCGTTGGTCACATACGCGTTACCTTTGAAATCCGCTGCGACGTCGTTCGCGATGGCGCGTTCCTCGTCGCCTTCTTCGGCGGAGGGGAGGGCGGCAAGGAAGAGGCGGCGGCCGGAGCGGAGGTCGTAGGCGGCGAGGGCGTTGAAGGGAGGGAGGGGGGCGAGTGCGTGGACAGCCGCCAGGACGCGGTTGTTGCGGGAGTCCACGGCGAGGCCCAGGATGGTGACGTTTTCCGGGAGGGAGGGGTCGGAGACTAGGGTTTCGACCACGCCGGCGTCGGAGATCGCGGAGATAGCGCGGTGGCGGAGGGATCCGACCAGGAAGTGTTGTCCTGTGGGATCCCACGCTAGGCCTTCCGGGAAGAGGTTCGGGGAGCGGAAATTGATGACGTGGGGGCTGGCGGCGATAAAGGTTGAAATTTGGACGGCGAAGAAAAGGAAGAAAACGGTGGTGATTGTGGGATTGGTAAGGCAGTGTTTGGATGACAGTGTTGACATTGTTGACAGTGTTCGGTGGTTGTGTTGAATTGGTGCGTTTTGTTAAGAACTTAATAGGTTTTTACTTTCAGCTTAATAGCTTTCGCTTTTCTTGTCAAACGGGTTAAGATAGGATTATGGAACTTATCTTTAACTATGTTGTTAATATTATTGGTTATTCAGATTTAATACTTTATCTACAATAAAGGAATATATGAAATCAGATTTGAAAATATATATGATTTGACATTTTTCGCTATCATTAAATATACAGAAAATTCAAGAGTGGTTTTTTATATTTAAATTCACAATTATATAAATATTGTATATTGTAAATGAAACTAAATACTTCAATTTATAGTAAAATTATTAATTATATTTTGTGATGTCTCTCGTATTTTTAAGCATTAAAAAATATTAAAAACTAATTCAATATAATTTTTACGTATTATCATTTTGTTCAAATTATTAAGATTGAGTTCATGATTCTATGAGTATTTTAAATATGCTTCTCCCGATCTTAACCTTCTATCCTACATTTAATTAACTATTTAGTTAATGAAAATATCATATATGTATGTATACCTCTTTCCTTAAAAATTAATATAGAAAGTAATGAAAAGTACAATAATATATATATATAATCAAATTATATATTTAGGAGTGATATGATTTTTATTTATTTATTATATACATTAAAAAATGTAAGATTTTTAGAGTTAATGTAAAATGATATGGTAGTTAATATAAATAATAAATTTCACTTGTCATTTTAAATTAATTAAAATATTATTTTATATTAATAATAAAATTTTAAGTAAAAAATAATAATAAAATAAGATAATAATCATATCACTTAATTATTAAGTCAATTAAATAACATGAACTCAATTAAAAAAATATAAAAGTTTTTATTATTTAATAAATTAAAGCAATTAATAAAAACTCAAATAAAAATATATAAGAAAAATACTTCAAAATTAATTAAACTTATAATTAAGTGTAAATATAAAATATACTCAAAAAATTAGGAAATATCATTACATATTATTTAAATAAGTCATAATTTAATTGTTAATTTTTATTTTAATAATTACTTATATATAATAAAACAATCGCTGTACGTCTATGAAGTGTTGGGACAATACTTTATATTTTATTTAGCTTTTCTTTTGGTAAAAAATAAAGTAAAAAACAATTTGTTTAAATAAATATTCAAAATGGTGACAATGAAGAATTGTATGCAGCTGTAAAAGTAATAAAGTGTTCTTATGTGAAAAGAAAGTCCCACTTGAAGATAATCTCCCAAAAATAAGTGTCTATATCAATTAACATAATTTTCTTTATGATTAATATGCATCTATAAGGTTGAGTTTGTCAAGGATAAGAAATAAGATGAAAGGTTGAAGTTGAGAATAATTCATTAAATTCAAGTAACTACTAAAGTATATGTATATGAATAAGTATTCACTAACATTCATATTAAGTAAAATGACTATTAACGTTACTATTCCATCTTATTTTAATTAATTCTCTAGACTGATTAAGTGATAGGTGTATTTAACTATTTCTCTTAAAAAAATCATTAATATCTATTGCGGAACGTGTGTCAACATAAGTATTACAATTTAATCTCTCGTCGTTATTAATATATTTGTAATAATTATTTAAATATAAAACTATTATTATACAAGTTTTTCTTACTGAAAATTCACACAAAAAATATATTTTTACAAAAGATCTTATTTCATTTAAAAAAATATAGGCATTTTAATTAAATATAATTACATTATAATTATTTTAAAATTTAATTATAACAATATTATAATTAAATGTATTTACATGCACTTGTATAAGGATCACTTACTGAATGATTTATAAATAACAGAGAAAGTACACGGATGATAAAGAAAATACCCAGATAACAATTATTTGTTATTGCCAAGGGAGGCTTATACATTTTGGCCCTATACTAAAAAATGTTTAAATAAATAATAAATTAATTATATATTGCTAATGTGTTAATACTGTTAGGATGCATAACCACCACAATCCTTACATATAAAATATGATTAAAACATTACATATTTATTATTTGACTCATTTAATTTAGCTTAAAGGGTTAGTGTTCTGCAAATATTTTCACTTGCCTATCTAAAATTCATGAAAAATATGTATAAAGAATGAATGATATACCTATCTTTCTTATATCATCAAGATACATATTAACATTTAAGAAATAATACACCTCATTGTCTATCTTGATACTTAAAAAAAAATAATATATCTTATTTCAATATTTATATTTTGTTTGGTTGAAATGTTAAATTTAAGAGAAAAAATTATATATAAATAATAAGATTGTTTAGAATAATTAACGAAGAATGAGATTTAAATAAATTTTAAAGAAATGTTTGTGAAAATGTTTAAATAATTTGATAGATGTTATTAATTTTTTAAATTTATTTGATTAATGTATTTCTAAAATTACTAATCAATTTTTATAAAACAATCAAAAGGTTACTGGATAATAAAAATCCTAAAACATATATATAATTAATTATATGTTAAAAAATACATAAATAATGAATTATTTGTATGTCATAATCGATTATGAAAAAAAAAAATCTATAATCAATTATCTTTTGGGCATAATCGATTATGATAAAACACTTTTGTCTAAATTTGATTGAAGTGACATGGTGATAAATTTATTTTGAAAAACGAGAATATTCCTTTATATATCATCGTCCATCCATTATTGTTAATTGTCTAAACTAAATACACATAATCTTCTATTCGTCATACTACATCCGATCCGTCATACCACAGTTGAACCACATGTATTCTTTCATATATATATATATATATGAAGAGGATATTGAAAAAAATTATATATATAAACAAATACTATAAATTAGTATTGCAAGGGTAAATAAGTCTTTTACAAGAATATCATATATTAAATGATACCTATATTTACTATAGTTTTAAAATGAATATTTACATTTATTAAAATTTTAATAAATAATAATAATTTATCATCTTATCTGAATAAACTATCATTTTCCTCGTTTAATTTAATCAATAATGTGTACTAAACACTAAGTTTTTAAAATATAAAAATTGAATATCTATCATAATTTTTTCAAAGAATATAATACAAAATAAAGAAAAAATTGTCACTTTACTTTGTAAAGTGGAGGTAAATATTGTTTTTAAAAAAATATAAAAATGTGAATAATTAAAGATTGTGTATCATTTTATTAAAAATAGAAAAGAAAAAAATTGTTTTAAAACTATAAATGATATGACTTTCATTTACTATATCTTGAAGGAAGTTATGCGTAATTTAATAAAATTTATTATTTTATTAGTTTTAACGTGTGATTGAATTTTTCTTTAAAATGAGATAAAATTACATTATTTTATAAAAATTGAAGGCAAAATGATATTTTCTTTATTTCCTTTGGTAACCTATCGTTATTTTATTAGGAACTTAATGAATTACTAAACTTTACAAAAAATAAAAAATAAAAATGTAGTAAAAATAAATTAAGATAATAAAATTTGTAAAATGACAGTAGAATAATAAAATATACAATTAAGGTTATGTTAGATATTGTTAAATTATATACATTCGGTTAAATTATCAACTAAAGTAACTTAGTGTAAAAAACATAGACATATTTATATGATAGTTTTATACAAATATTATTTTTTATTGATAAAATGTATTTTTAAAAGTATTTTGAATTAAATTTAAACTATTATAATATTTAATCTGTAATAATTTATTTAATTACATTTATTTTACTTTTAACTGTTATATAATTTTTACATTGTGGATTTATTACAAATGTAAATTTTATGTTACAATATTCCAATTCAAAATTTAAAATAAAATAAATATTTTTAAACAGGCGTTGTTTAAAAAAAAAACATTTAAAATACCCTATTTAATGCAAAAAAAAATTATAAAATAAATAAACTTATATTCTATCAATAATAATATAACCCTGAAATAGTAAAATGAACATTCTAAGTCATGTAATAATTAAAATAAGTTACGTATATTATAAAGGCATCAAATAAATATTGATACATTATTTTTTAATTACCAATATATTATTTAATCAAAAATTAAAAACATTTTTTACCGTATATAAGAAAAGTAAAAACAATAAAATCATGTCTTATGTGTGAATGGAATAAATAAGTATATCTATGCGTAATATATATATATATATATATATATATATATATATATATATATATATATATATATATATATATATATATATATATTTATAA
>Ga0099825_1000459_pt1 | contig 42971 bp, 31 predicted proteins | sample SiratroredBW_FD_76838 | JGI IMG/M metagenome (GOLD analysis project Ga0099825, IMG submission 76838) | Root nodule microbial communities of legume samples collected from California, USA - Siratro red BW | ecosystem: Host-associated > Plants > Roots > Nodule | place: USA: California | collected...
ATATATATATATATATATATATATATATATATATTTTGGAAAGAAAAAAAAAAAAGAAACTCTTGCTAATATATACTTACCTTTAACTAATCTAGAAAAAAGAAAAATATAATCATTTTATTAATAAATCAAATTTATAGTAAATACTTTTTAAAATTTTGGACGTAGCAGAACATCTTGGATTTGAATCCCTATTTCCTTCCTTCATTATCTGGTTTCACATATATGATCTTCAATTTCTAAGGTGATTAGCTACTAAAGTTGTTTAATAGCTGTAGCTTCTAAAAACTATAGATTTTCTTCACAACGTGAAAATGTAATAAAAGCTGCGAAAAAAATGTAAATTATGATATATTTATTAATCTTATACATCAAAGATTGAAATTACAAAATTATGATTTTTCTAGGGAATGAAATCGTGGTATTTAGCGAATATCTATGCTTAACACAAAAATTTACTATTCATATATTTATTCACTGTTCAAATAAAATGTATACATATTTTTAACACAAAAAAATTAATATTCATATATTTATTCACTATTCAAATAAAATGTATACACATTTTTAACAAAAACAATCAAGCACATTTATGTTATTTGTAATATTATATAATTTTTACATTTTTCAGTAACATCAATTATATCTATTACTTAGTGAAATGTTACTTTTAACTCAAATCTACTCACTTCTTTTCAATTAAAACATTTTTTCTTCTTTTCTTCTTCTTTTACTCCATTCTCATCAAAACAAAGTATTAAGTGTTATATATAAATCTTGAGATTGTTCCATCTAACACTTTATTTTTTTTCATAAATTTAAATTTTTTAGTGACTCACTTCAAGATTAATTATACATTAAAGTTTATTTTTCATTTAATAAACACACATACAATTATTAAAAATAATATTTAATTACATCAATCATTAAAAACAGTTTAAAAAACTAATAAAATTTAAAAAAATTATATTAAGATTGTACTTTATTATAATAAAATGATATATATGTCAATATTTAAGGTACTAAAACAACTATTTATTAAACAAATATAAGAAATAAGTGTCATGACTTACCATTAAGATACTTTATCTCCAAAACAATTGTTCTTGCTGAGACCTGGAAGGAGTCCTCCCTCGAGTGGTTCTTCGACTCCCATGTGCTGATCTCCAAACACCGGTGAGGTGCAGGTTGGGTACCTGTTAAAGATGCTCCGATGCCAAAGTCAGTAATCAAATATTGGAGGAATATTCTCAGAGTTAGGTTCTAACATACCTCGTATTGGGTCCACACTTAAGGTATTTATAGAGGTCAAATTCGTACGACGATCTTGTAATTGGTCGAGGTTTCTGAGTGTGGCAGCTCCTGCAGACAGGATAGCGTTTGTGATTGGTCTAGGTTCTGAGTGCGGGTGCCTTTGCAGACACGCTATCGTTGTGACTGGTCGACGTTTCAGAGGCCTGGCGGCCGCTACAGACTGTGCCTTGTCAATAACTATGACTTGGCACAAACATGGGAGTTGCCTGTTATACCTTAGTATTGTTATTCGTGTTTTGTCTGCATACTGTACAGGAGGGTAGTACTTCGGATATACTCGAGTACACCTCGGATGCCTTGTGCACATTAGATGTGTATTTGGGTACATCTCGGATATACCCGAGTACCCTTCGGGTGCCTTATGCACACTTATCGGATATACCTGAATACCATTCGGGCGCCTTATGTACACTAGCCCCCCAAACTAGAGGGCTCGGTACGAGAGTTTTATTCACCTTTGTTTAAGTTGGGATTTATTCTCATCCGTGTACTTTTCGGACATCCAAGTATTTCTCGGACATTCGTTTATAATATGGACACTAGCTTCTAGGTTTTTAAGAGTGCAGAGTTTGTTCAGATGCAATGCAACTGCGTAGACTCGTTGGTCTCGGTCTACGTTATGGTGATGAAGATGAAACGACACCACCACCTCCTCGAGATCTGCGCACCCTTTAATCGGACGGTAGGAAAGGCGAAACGTCACTTGACATGACCGCTGGTTGTCAGGCCCTTTATTAATAGGTACGTCGTATTCACTTTCCTACAAACCTTCCAAGCTCTGATATCCGACATCCGTCACCCGAGATCTCCTTTCTACTGTGCAAGAGTGGCTAGGTGCAAGGCTTTCATTCCGAAAGGTATTATGTCTTCCATGTCTTCGTCTTCGTCCTTTACTTCTACTGGGTCTTCGGGTAGCTTGTCTTATAGGGGTTCTGCCCGAGATGTGGGCTCGCCTAGAGACGTTGGTTCGCCCGAAGAGGCATCCGGATCTGGGGTGCAAGGGACCAGAGCTTACGTATGGGGTTGCCTGGCGGTAGAGATTGCTGAAGATAACCTCCCTCGCCGGGCGGGGTACGACTGGGTCAGCCACCAAGTTACTCATCATTTTTCTAAGTATAGATGGTCATCGATGGTAGAGAGCTATTCGGCTGCATACAACATTTTTGCCGAAGGCGTACCAGAAGGGGTACTTTCCGTAGAACGGTGTTCGGCCATCGACAATGTGTGCCATGGGCGGGAATGCCACAGATCAGATTTCTTCTTCATGTACGCTTGTCTGTTCACGGACTCGCATGTCCGGGTTCCCTTTGATGAGTTCACGATGGGCGTTTTGCGGACCTTGAATATGGCGCCTACCCAACTGCACCCTAATTCCTGGGCATCTCTTCGGGCATTCCGCGTCTTGGCAGAGATGCTTAATTTAAAGCCATCACCTCACGTATTTTTACAGTAGTCGTCCGACGAAGCCGGTTAGGTGGTTATCACTAATAAGCCAGCCAGGGGCTGCCCTTTTTACACCTTTTTGCTCTTCTTATAAATATTTCAAGAATGTTGTTTTCAAAATAACCATCTCACCTATTGGAAGGTATTTCTTCTTTAACGGGGATACGCCTAAGTTCCCCTTATGCTGGACCCGAGATCCTGTCGGCTATTCTTCTTGGTTGAGGTCGTCTTTGACCGAGGACGACAAGAGGATGTTCGATATTTTGGACCGGTTTCCTCGGCGGCTTCCTATTCGGAATATACTTAAGCTTTTTCTTTCTACGCAACGTTGGGTGGACTTGAGAGGTATGTTATCTTTCCATTTTTAACCGATGACTGCCCGGTTGTTAACCCTGCTGAATCACTTATCGTTTTTCAGGTATCATGGCTCAGGAAGGTGCTGAGTTTTTGGAGACGTTGAAAAAGCTGAAGGCTGAAAAGCAGTCTGAGAAGGGAGGAGGATCTGGTACTCCTCGCCCCGCCATTGCTTCCTCGCCCAAATATGTTGACCAGGTTCCTCCTGTTGACGACAAGAAAGGCAAGAGGAAAGATTGTGGGAAAAAACCCTCCTCCTCTCGGCACTCATCGAAGAGGGCTCGGCTGGAAGGGGGCATGAGCGGGCTGAGCAACACTGACCAACTGTTTGCCCCAGACCTGACTTTTTACAAAGGAGTGACCTTTTCACTCTCTTCTGCCAAAAGAGGGGCAGTAAACGTTGCTTCTACTGAGGAACTTGCAAACGCCTACTTTGAAATGCAAAGTCGCACTCTCGCTTTTGCCAAAGTTCTCCATGCCGAATGGTCTAAAGGATCCTCCTTGGAGGTGGCCAGGTTGGCTAAGGAGTTAGCATCCTCAAGTGATTCTCTGAAGGCAGCTTTGGATGCCAACACTGTTCAGGGCGAGGCATTGAAGAGAGTAGAAGCGGAACGGGAGGAGCTCAAGGTACAACTGGGGGTATCCGAAAGGAGGGTGAGGAAGCTTTCTACTGACCTTAAGAAAGCCGAAGACAACTTTGTCGAGGCTGTCTCAGCCCATGACAAGGTTGCATCTGAGAAAGCGCGTCTGGATCTTGAGTTGGCTGACTTAAAGAATTCTGTTCTTAGTGTTCACTCTTAGACCTTTAAGCAAGCCATCCGCCAAGCAGTTCTTCTTTATGGCATCCCTGAGGACAACGAGTTGGACGAGAACAAAGATGTTTATAATGGTCAGCTCGTGCCACTTGAAGACATCCTACCCAGAGTTGCGCCTGAAGACACTGCCGTCCTTGATTATGGCTCTTCAGGCGAGGAGGGGACGCCCTAGTGCTTGATTCCTGCTTCATTTTTTGAAGATGCAACCTCTGGGCGGATACTTTACCTTACTTTATCCTTGTAACCACCTTTTGTAAACCTATTATGACAATTTATAATACAACTTTGTCATTTAACAGGGTACGCCTGTCTTATTTACCATTCTCCGTTATTTCGTGTATGTTTCGTTCAGCTATGTTAGTTACTTATTTTACTTGAGCGACCAAGCGCGTCTGTGTGCTAACGTGACCAATGCTTAGTCTTCTCCTTATCGCGATCTCTAGTAATTATCGTTTCATCATATTTTAGTAAAATAGTGCGCGACTGAGTGACCAATTGTTGTGGTGATGTCGGTTATGATGTATTTTGGTGGGATGTTTGATAGGCAACACTTCCACTATGATTTTCTTAAGCGACGTATTAGCTCAAGGTTGTTGTTTAGGCGACATTTTGTTGTAGCAAGTTATGGGCGGTTACACACTCTTCCGGTAAGTGATGGGAGGTCGCTTGTTGGGCGACGCTCTCCCTCATGAGTCACGGGAGGTCGCCCGCTGGGCGACACCTTTCCCCAGTTGATTTATGGGAGGTCGCCTGTTGGGCGATACCTTCCCCTAGTTGATTTATGGGAGGTCGCCTGCTGGGCGACACCTTCACCCAGTTGATTTATGGGAGGTCGCCTGTTAGGCGACACCTTCCCCACAATTATCTCTTAATTTCTTTTTGGCCGTTCTTTTTCTGAAGCTCATATCATATTACTGGTATGCGATAAATACTGAGAGTTACAAACAGGAAACTTAGGAGAAAAACTACAAGATAAAATTAACTGAAGTAAAACTTTAGGTGCGTGGCGTTCCATGTCCTTAGGATAACTTTGCCAGCCAATATGGTTAGTCGATAAGCTCCTTTGCCGGCTAAACTTCGCACACGAAAGGGTCTCTCCCAGTTGGAGGAGAACTTTCCTTCATCCTTTCTTGCATTGCTTCACATCCTCCACACCAAATCTCCTTGGCGGAAACTTTGGGGACTGACCTTAGAGTTGTACCTCCTAGCAGCTCTGAGTTTAGTGGCTTCATCTCTTATCCTTGCTTTGTCACGGAGTTCGCTGATTAGGTCAAGATTCGTTGCTAGGCTTTCGTTGTTCATGGTCAGGTCTATTAACTGTCGGCGCAACGATGGGACTCCTATCTCCACTGGGATCATGGCATCAGTGCCGTAAGTTAGGTTGTAGGGTGTCTCTTGAGTTGAGGACTGGGGGGTGCACCTATATGCCCAAAGTACTTCGAGTAACTCCTTAGGCCATTTCCCCTTTGCTACACCCAGTCGTTTCTTCAGCTCGCTCAGGATTACTTTGTTAGCGAACTCCGCTTGGCCATTAGTCTACGGGTGTTCGACGAAGCTGGTCACATGTCGGATGTTTAATCCTTCATAGAAATTAGCAAGTTCCTTGTCAACAAATTGTCTTCCGTTGTTCGTTACAATGGTATGCGGTACTCCGAATCTGTAGATGATATTTTTCCAAACGAAATCTTGAACCTTTCTTGCAGTGATGGTAGCCAGTGGTCCTGCTTCGATCCACTTAGTGAAGTAGTCCACTCCTACAAGCAAAAACTTGCACTGGATTTTCCCAAGAGGGAAAGGCCCTATTATGTCCATTCCCCACATGGCGAAAGGCCAAGGTGGGGTGATACTATGCAAAATTTCGGGCTGCGCATGAAGTAGGTTGCCATACTTTTGGCAACGCCTGCATTTCTGCACATACTCGGCACAATCTGTTTGGATGCTAGGCCAGTAATATCCAGCTCGGAGTACCCTGTTGGCCATACTTCTCGCCCCAGAGTGAAGTCCACATATCCCTGTGTGTAGCTCTTCTAAGATGTATCGGATTTGCTCGCTAGTAACGCATCTTAGCAATGGCTTGGAGTATCCTCGCCTGTATAGGTCTTTACCTATCAGCACATAGCGAGTGTTCTTCATCCTTAGTGTATGCTCATCATCCTCACCATAGTCTCCATTCTGCACAAAACGTTTAATCGGGTCAAACCATTCCTTCCTGACTTCAATGGTCAAGGTTTCTGCTGATGTGCGATCTACACTTGGGATGGCGAGTAGTTGCTGAATAACAGACTTATGACAGCTTCTTTTCCTTGTGCTTGCCAACTTGAAAAGTTGGTCGGCTCTCCCATTGTGTTCCCGTTTCACGTGCACCACCTTAACTTCTTCGAATTTCTGTAGCATCGCCTGCGCCTTGTGGTAATATTTTGCCAGAAGGGCATCCTTGACCTGAAATTCTCCATTCAATTGCCCCACCATGAGTTGGGAATCGTTGTGGCACGTCAAGTGTTCTGCCCCCATATCATGTGCCAGCTCTAGTCTTGCTAGAAGCGCTTCGTATTCTGCCTGGTTATTCGAAGTGTTGAATCCAAACTTCAAGGATTGTTCCACCACGAATTTTCCCGACCCTTCCAAGACGATTCCAGCTCCGGCTCCCTTCGGGTTCGACGACCCATCTACATGCAACATCCAAGTTGTCGGTTGTGCCGTCTCCCATCCTAGCACATCTCGGGTACAAAATCGGCCAAGCACTGGGCTCTAACCACTCCTCTTGGTTCATATCGGATTCCATATTTCGATAGCTCGACTGCCCAACCAATCATTCGTCCAGCCAAGTCTGGCTTTCCGAGCACCTTGACGATAGGGTAATCAGTTTTGACTATAATGATATGGTTCTGAAAATATGCCCTCATTCTCCTCGCTGTTGTAACTAATGCCAAGGCTATCTTCTCAATCATCTAATATCTCGTCTCTGCCTCTTGAAGTGTTCGGCTGATGAAGTATATCGGCCGTTGTTCCCCATTCACTTCCTGAACCAGCACAGAGCTTATTGCCTCTCCTGATACCGACAAATACACCATGATGGGTTGGCCGAGCAACGGTTTCTAAATGACTGGTGGGCTTGCCAGGAAGTTTTTCAATTCCTTGAAGACATCTTCGTAGTTGTCATCCCATTGAAAGCGTGCAGTTTTCTTCAACAGATTTATGATCGGCTTCATCCTTTCTGCCATTTTTGGCATGAAACGTGATAATGCCGTTACCCTTCCTATCAGCCGTTGCACCTCTTTAACAGTTCGGGGGTTCTGCATCTTAATGATGGCTTGGCATTTGTCAGGATTGGCCTCAATGCCCCGGTGCGTCAACATGAAACCTAGGAACTTACCACCTTCTACCCCAAAGACACATTTTTCTGGGTTCAATCTCATGCCCACTATCCTCAAAGCTGAGAAGACCTCCTGTAAATCCTCGAAATGCTTTTCTCGAGACTCTGACTTTACTACCACATCGTCCACATACACTTCAACATTTCGGCCAATGAGGCCTTTGAAAACCTTGTCCATCAGCCTTTGATATGTCGCTCCTGCATTTTTTAATCCAAAGGGCATTACTTCATAGTAGTAGTTAGCACTATCTGTCATGAACGTCATTTTTAGTTTATCTCTCGGATGCATGCTGATTTGGTTGTAGCCGAAATAGGCGTCCGAGAAACTTAAGAGCTTATTTACTGATGCGCCATCGACTAGTCGATCAATGTTAGGGAGAGGATACGCATCCTTCGGACAAGCTCTGTTTAGGTCGGTGTAGTCGGTACACATTCGCCACTTTCCATTCGACTTCTTGACCATAACAACATTAGCTAACCATGTAGTATAATGTGCCTCTTGGATGAACCCGGCTTTCATCAATTTTTCAGCTTCCTCCTTAGCGGCTTGTCTCTTCTCCTCGCCTAACTTCCTCTTCTTCTGTGTCACAGGCTTGGCTTCTTTGTATACTGATAATTTGTAAACAATGATACTGGGATCCACACCCGGTATATCAGCTGCAGTCCAGGCAAACATGTCGGTATTTGCCTGTAGGAGACTTGTCATTTTCTGCTTTTCTTCGTCCGTCAATGAGACTCCAATCTTGGCCGAATGCTCGTCATCTTTTAACGGAATGACACAAACCTCTTCACTTGGTTCCACCCTTATGTCGTCCAATCTTGGGTCTAAGTCAGTAACTGCAACAAGATACTCCGATCGTGGGCATCTTTTCCCGTGTTGCGCTCGCGGCTCTTCTGTTGCTTGCTCCTGGATTGTGGGCTCAATTCTCAGACTGGCTGCATAGCACTCTCTAGTAGTCTTTTGGTTCACATGTACCGTGATCACCTCACCCGCTGGAGAGGGAAACTTCATTGCCAGGTGAGGGGACGACACTATTGCGCCGAGTTGGTTGAGTGACGATCTTCCTAGCAGTATGTTGTAAGAAGTATTAGCCTCGACCAAGGGGTACCTGATCTGTATTGTTTTGCTTCCCGTCTTCCTTTCTCCAAACTTAGTATACAAATCAACGTATCCGCGAGTACTCACCCTTTCTCCTGAGAACCCCACAATCTGGTCTTCGTAATGTTGAACATTGGATTCTGGGATCTACAACTTTTTGAAAGTTTTCCAATATAAAATGTCCATTGAACTCCCTTGATCCACCAATGTTTTCATTACAGCAAAGTTTTCAATTTCTACTGTGATGACCATGGGATCGTCCTAGGTGGGGTCTATGCCTTGAAAGTCGGCATCCGTGAAGGTGATCGGAGGCATCCTCCTTCGCAGCGGGCTTGTTACTGCGTTCACTGCTTGTACTGCCCTCAAATGTTTTCTTCTTGCGGTTGTGGTACACCCTCCTCCAGCGAATCCTCCAGCAATGGTGTTGATGACACCCCTGAGTGCTGGGTTCTTGGGCTCTTGTGTGACGTTATCATCTGCTCGTTGCCGCTGGTGTGGTCTCTCGCCCCTTTGGGCTCTCTCCCGGTCTCCTCGAGGATGTCTATTTTCGGGGGTTCGTTCCCGTCGTCTCGGAACTCGCCCCTAGCCCTTTACAAACCGCTTCAGATGTCCCGCCTGAATGAGCTCCTCAATCCTATCCTTCAACGTCACGCATTCATATGTGGTGTGACCATAGTTTTGGTGAAAACGACAATGCTTAGTCGTGTCAGCGTTCCTTGGTGTGGGTGCCCTCATTGGGGTGTGGATAAGCGCTGCATGTATCGCTTCTTCCAATATCTGCCCTCAGTTCGCATTCAGGGGCGTGTATTAGGTATACTTCAATGGTTTGAGATCTCTCTGTTTAGGAAATGGCAAAGGCGGAAGCCTGCTATCTCTGGGCTTGGTTCTTTCAGGGATGTGTTCGGCCCTGGCATGATTCCTGACTTCCTTCAATTCCTCCAACTGCATAAACTTGGTTGCTCTCCTCCTTAACTCGTCCAGGCTAGATGTTGGCTCCATACACAAGCTATCCGCGAATAATCCTGGTCTGAGGGCGGTCACCATATGGTGAAGCGTGACTTCGGGATTGAGATTGCGGATCTGGAGCGCCAACTTGCCAAATCGCTCCATGAACGCTCGTAAGCTCTCGCCCTTATCTTGCCTGATGTTGACTAGTCCTAACGACGTTAGGCGATGTGGTTTGCTAGTGGCGAACTGCGTGCTGAATAAGTCTACTAATGTCCTGAAGCAGTCAATAGAGTAGGGGGAAGTCGGGTGAACCAGTTCAAAGCCATTCCCTTCAACGAGGTGGGGAACACCCGGCACATGACCGCCTGGTTGGTTGTGTATAGGCGCATCTGGGTCTCGTACACGTCGATGTGTTCGTCTGGGTCTGTTGACCCGTCATACCTGTCTATTCCCAATCCTTTCCACTTGGCTGGTAGCTCAGCACTCAGTATGTCGTCTACGAATGGGTGACGCCTCTCCCCCTCTGCTTCCTCATGCCCTGCACTGTTGAAAGGGGACTCCTCTTTGTCAGTGCCATCGCCTTTGTCTACCCGAGATCGGTTTGATTGGGTGATGGCCTTGGATCGTTCTCCTTTCTATACTGAGGGGGTTGGCGTCTCGCCAAAGGCCTTCCTCATGTCATTGTTCTCTTGTCTCAGAACATGTAGCTCCTTCTCATTCTTTTTCAGCAAGGCTCGGATTTCTTCTTCGTTCTGCAACCATAGGGCTCAGATCTCTTCCTCGTTCTTTTGCTTCATCTCGACCATCTCTCGCTATAATGAAAGAAAAAGTGACATCGGATCTAAACTCGCCATGGGGTTATCCTGTCTTTGCTCGTGAACTTGGCTTTGTGTTGATACCATCCGAGGTCGTGACTCGTTCTTTCGACCCCACGGTGGGCGCCAAATGTTCTTGCTGGGACCTGGAAGGAGTCCTCCCTCGAGTGGTTCTTCGGCTCTCGTGTGCTGATCTCCAAACTCCGGTGAGGTGCAGGTTGGGTACCTGTTAAAGAAGCTCCGATGCCAAAGTCAGTAATCGGATATCGGAGGTATATTCTCAGAGTTAGGTTCCAACATACCTCGTACTGGGTCCACACTTAAGGTATTTATAGAGGTCAAATTTGTACGGCGATCTTGTAATTGGTCGAGGTTTCTGAGTGTGGCAGCTCCTGCAGACACAGTAGCGTTTGTGATTGGTCTAGGTTCTGAGTGCGGGTGCCTTTGCAGACACGCTATCGTTGTGACTGGTCAAAGTTTCAGAGGCCTGGCAGCCGCTACAGACTGTGCCTTGTCAGTAACTATAAGTTGGCACAAACATGGGAGCTGTCTGTTATACCTTAGTACTACTATTCGTGTTTCGTCTACATACTGTACAGGAAGGTAGTACTTCGGATATACTCGAGTACACCTCGAATGCCTTGTGCACAATAGATATGTATTTGGGTACATCTCGGATATACCCGAGTACCCTTCGAGGGCCTTATACACACTTCTCGGATATACCCGAGTACCATTCACGTGCATTATGTACAACAATAATAATAAAAGAATTATATATAACCCTTACTCTCCCTTTCCTTTTTCAAAAGCTTTCTTCTCTTATCTTTCTGTCCGTTCACTTCGTCTCTTTCCTTATTATACTTTTTATTTCTCTTTCTATTTATCTCTTTCTTTTTCCTTTTTACCTATTATTTTAATACAACAATTTATATCATGTAAATTTAATCAGGGAAAGTAAGATTATACTTTTTTTTATATTAATCTTAATAAATCTTTTTGAATTTTATTAATTTTTTATTTATTTTAAATCACATATTATTTTAATTTTTTATTTTTGTACTTTTATTATTTTATTTATTATATATAATAATACATCGATTATCTTTTTTTATTTTTCTTCCACGGTTGGTAAAAAGATGTTTTCTTTGTAGAGTCTTTTAATAATCATGACATTGAACAAAAGTTGTGAAAATGATTTAAAATTTATTAAAAAACTAAATATAAATTTAAGTCTCAATATAATTAAGAAAATTAAATATTATATAAGAAAAAAAAATCACAAATTATTATTTTAAAATTTTAAATTAAATGTAATGTCAATTTTTTTATAAGTTTGACTCATATTTTATTTGATATTGAATTTTTCTAAAATATAAGTAAAATGTTTATGGTTTAAATATGTGTTTCCGCTCTAAAAAGAGTATACCGATATTAAAAGTACTTATTAGTTTGAGTTGAATGTGATATTCATATAAGTTTTATCCGTAACGAAATTTCTCCATAAATCCTAAATCGCATCAAATTTAAATGAATCATAAAGCTGAAGAACTTAGAGAAAGGTTTTTGAAATCAGATTAATCCAACGAATTAAAATAAGGTCCACGATAAAATAACTATATTATGTGGTTCATCCTTTTTTTTTATTATTATTATTTTTCTATAGAGATTTCGGTAGTTATCCATCTTGGTTTTTATATTTCTATAGAGATTTCGAAAGTTATTGATCATAAACATTTCGATTTAGAAAAATAAAGAAAAAAATTGATTTATCAATAACTAAAAATAATTTGTAGAAACAAAATGAAACACGTAAACCGTGATTAAATTGCTAATCACTGGTTAAAATAAAATATTTTATTTTAGGGATCACATGTGAGTTAAGATAATCTAGATGTTCTTTAATAATAATTTAGATAGTTAAAATAGTTAAAATTTAAAGTAACTTAATTTAAGTACAGTTCAACTCCAATTTATTTCAACAATCATATAATATAGTTTCGTTCGATTTGACTATTAACTTTTAAAATGCTTCATTTAACGCATTTTGAGCAACCTAATATGTTTTATTATATATTATTATGATTATTATTAAACTTTGAACTTGACACAGACGCATGAATCTTGAGGCTGCCGCCAGAAATGCACGAACCTAAAAGTGAATTTCACTAATCTGAACTTAAAAGAAAAGAATGAAATCAAAATGGGTCACCATAGTTGGTTCACATATAGGTCTAGGTCCATTTTATATAATCCTGTGCTCTAATATCTGTTAGAATTTACAAAAGCTACATCAGCTCTTCTGAAGTGAATGGAATCTTCACTTCAAATAGACGTAGATCTGAATTCAAATCAAAACCTATGTAGAAAAAGATTGTGTGAATAGACTTCCAAAGTGGGAGCAATAATTGTCCTACCAAGTCATTCTGTTAAATGTCTAGAAGTGAGGGCTGAAACTGACCCAATAGCCCTAAAATTTCAAAAGACGATACCACGTATAATAGTTTATCATTCATTCAATTTTAGGACTTGACTATGATCACCTAGCCTCGCCAAGAAGTATTCCAAAACTGACTTCAGTGCAACATGGCTCATGGATTAAAGATATAAATTTCTTTTAATGCTTTTAACACGTCAAATCTTTCAAGTTTAAGTGTTAATATATTATATGATTGTCAAGATAAAGTTGAATAAGAATGACAACTTCTCGTATTGATAATATAATCAAAAGTTAACTAGGTGTTATAAAATAAGCGTAAATTTTAAGTTATAAATTATTTGTAAATGATTTATACGTGCTTGATTGAGATCATGTATAAGTCAAGATGATATCGATTTATTATATACTTGTTAGTGTTAGATATTCAAGTACAAGTCTAATCCCGTATTGAATAGAAATGAGAAAGATGAACAATATATAAAAAAAAAGTTTACAAATTTAATGCAATAATATTTTAAGTTAAAAGTAATATCATTTATGAGAAATTCTTAGGTATCCAAATATGAGTATAATCAGTTTATCAATGTGAAAGGAACTCGTATTAGTAAAAATAAAAAAGTTAAACAACATATAAAAAAACTTACAAACTCACTCTTTTTAAGATTTTGGAGTTAAAAGTGGTGTTATTACGTTACGTAATCTATACAATAATATTATTCAAATATTAATAGTTTTTTCGCAATACCCATCAACCGAATGAAAAAGCAAGAATGATATATATCTGAGATGTTAAGACACAAGGAAAAGATCATCTCGATCAAGAAAGCAACTAGTAAAAGAGGAAACTTGGGGATAAGATTATTACAGTCTATGCAAACATGTCAGAAATAAGTTTCTGGTATATATGAAAGTGGTGATCAATATTTCATGATGACCATAAGAAAATGATTGACATTTTCTTTCCGACTTACCCTACCAATGTACAGGGAAACGAAGGAGAGTGTGAATTGTGAGTCACGAAATGAGCAAAGAAAGTTGTAATGGAGCAATCCGCAACTAAAGGCCCTAATATGAGAACTTGTTCAAGAACCATGATTGCAAAGAGGTGTTTCTTTTTGTGTCGAGGGTGAGTCAGTAGTGTTTTTGTAACTCCCATAGTTTGGGACTGGTAAGAAGGAGGTTTGAGAAAAGGAAAGCAGGTCCCACATCGAAAGGTGTAAACGTCAGTTATAAGGCATTGTTTGTTTGATGAGGTTGATTTTGACAGCATTTTTCTTGGTGCTTCACCATATCCACACCTTTCTTTATTATTATGCGGCTCACAAAATCAACTTGCTATCATCAAACGTGGAAGCTGATTTTGGCATAAAGCACTTAACGGGTCATGCAAATGGAAACTGCAACTTTTTTTCTTCTGCTGTTGCGATTTGAACGCAACAGTCCCAAAGATCTCACTCTTTTCCTTATACCAGCGGAGAGAAACTGCTGTTCTTTTATTTTGAATATTCAATAATTCTTTTTTTCAAATAGGATACCTAATTAATTACAAAATTTTCGTTTATAATCGTTAAAAAAATTACTTGTATTTAGTGGATATTATTGTGCTAACTTTTTTAAGTGATTTTAAAAATGTTTTTAGATTAATCTTTTGGTTCTTTAACTTATATATTTAATCATAACTGTTTATTAGGGTTTTTTTTTTATCATAGGTAACTTACTTATGTGAATACAATTAATAGAAGAAATTTAATGATATATCATGTGACACGTGTTTTTAATACACACAGGACTTATTGAACCTACATAAATAACATTAGATGTTTAAACTGATATTTCTTTTTTATTTCTAAGGTAAAAAAATTATTTGATGCTGAAAAAATATTGGTCATGTGTTGAAGACTTGAAACTTATTCAAATAAAAAAATTGTATTAGAAAATCAATTTACACTTTCGAAGCCAAAATCATATAACAATTACATAACTACAATCAATTTATTAACATATATGATATGGATGTATGCATAACTAATCAACATAATGTTATACATGTAATAGCAATTAATTATGTATATGACATATATAAAAAGAAAAAATATTATTGACAATACATTTTTCAAATAAATTTTTTAATGTGAATATGTGTTTTTCTTATTTTCCTTTTTGAAAAAGTCATGGCTGTTTCTACTTCTTTCTTGTCTTTCAAACAAAATGTCATAAGCAATTTCAAAAATATTTTTCATATTTCTCTTTTGTTTTAATATATTTTTCACGTTTCAAGCAAGCATAAAGTAAACTTTGGATGAATATTTGATAATTATATTTTGTTGTTGATTTTTATAAATCACTTTATTTTTAAAGTGTAATGTTTAAAAATTAATTTGACAATGATTTGTATAATTTCAATAATAGTCTAACTTTAAATTATAAAGTTTAGAAAGTAATTAGTCAATAAATTATAAAAAAATTATAAAAAAATCACTCTCAAAATTGATATTGGATCAAAAAGTATAAATGGTATAAATAAATCTTATTCTATCCAATCAGGATTATTAAAAAATTAAGGAAGGTAACACAATTTTATAGTATTTAATTAAATTTTTCTAACAATTTATAAAATGTATTTTGTGACATTAAAAAACACACGCTAGAAGACTCAATAATATGTTGGTGTAAATATAGACTTAAAACAAAATTTGAAATTATTATGAAAAAAAAAATGTTTGTAATCGAAAGGTTTTGTTTTATGTTGGTTTAGTAAATCTAAAGTTACATTCATTTACTCTAACTTTATAAAAAGGTTCACTAATAAAAAAAATATATATTGTAGATAACTATTTCTCATCCCAATCTTGTCCTAAAAGAAGTGTTTTTTACGTCTTTGGTCACACTTTACAAATTCAACATGAGATTGAAAGATTAAGTATTTTTTAACATTTAATTACATTTCAACAAATAATAAGTTTGATAATAAATGAATTAACAATAGGAGGATGTACATAAGTAAAACACTAGTTGATTTGAGGGAGTTAAACACTTTTGTTCAAGCTATTGGAAGCTCAAAATGTATAAAAGAGTTTTTTACCTATATTATTTTTCTCGGATACACTTCTTGATACTTTACTCGTTTGGAAAAACTTTATTTACTTATTTATTTATATATTCAAATTATAATCATTGCGATAAATATTTAATATGCAAATAAGAAAACAAAACTTTATTTCAATAAAAAATACTTTTGATAAAGCATGACAACTTCACATTCTGAATTGTCCACTTCTTTTTGTTCTTCATAATCATATTCACATATGTCGTAATCATATTTGCATGTTGACTCATATTAACTCATTTCAATAGATATCAAATAAGTAAATACAAATATAACAATATACCATTCATATTATAAGAACATTTATGACAATTCTCTAAAACATAAATCTTCTATGATCAGTAAAAAACTAAAAACCAGTGTAGGGAGGTGAAACTATATTATATAAACGTATAATTAAAACATAATATAAAATTATAGTTTTTTTATTTCTTTCCTTTTCTATTCTTTTATTTTATTTATAATGAAACATTAAATATAATTAAAAATAATATATATATATATATATATATATATATAAAGGGGGTAATTGAAATAAACACACCCTTGGCACTTAAAATGCAAAGATTTCATTTAAAACATTGTTCTTTGAACATATAAATCATCAAAATTGTAATAATGAATTCTCGTTTATCACATTTTGGTCTAATGATATTATATCATGTTCCCCTTTTGTGTAAAATCAACAGCATCTTCATGCCACTGAACTTTACAAAATGAAAATTCAAAACTTTCATGATTTGATCTTCACTATATTCAAAGGTCATGATGAGTACACTGAAAATATTGTATGAAAGCAACTTGGCTAAGCATAATAACATCACTTTCACTTGTAAAACAAGCACCATTTCGTTGCTTCTCTTATTCACACACGGAAAGTAGTTATGAACAGCTTCTGGAAAACTAGGGTTTGGAACGTAAACCATGAATCAATTAAAAAAGTTATTCTAATTGGATTCATATATTTAGTGCCCCTTTAGACATTCAATCAAATTAATGATTAGTGTCATGATTAACTTGTCATGGATTTTCCTTCAATAATGTACGGATAAAAGATATATATGAATCTTACTAGATTTGGACATTTTCTTTTCCAAATTGAACTAAGCTATGAAAATATGCTTCTTACAAGCCATTTAGTTTTAAATCAGCTTATACATAAGAAATATATAGTTAGTTTTTGTAGAAGTATTATTGGCTTAGATATCTTTAATGTAGAATTGGTTTTAAATTTAAATCTTTTATTATTTTCATCGGGATAATTAATGTGTTGGATCGAGGATCAAATTTCAATAAATATTAAAATTTAGGTAAAATTTTAGATTTTAAATGATAAAGATAAATAATAGAGGATATTCTTATATAGAATATATTTAAAAAATTTGTGAATATCTAAAATTAAAATAATAGCACTAATTCATGTGTCACTGAAAAATGTCATATATTTATTTTAAATTTGATCTTATTATTTACCATATTTTTTAAAGGAAATTATTATTAGTTATATTCCAAAAATAAAATAAATTTGAATGAATTATTTCTTAAGATAATAATAGTTATCATTCATTAAGGAATAGTTTGTTTTAAGATAATTGCATACGTTTAACTACTATAACTTTAAAGGTAATAAACCTTCAATATATCAATTTATTTTTCCTAAAATTTTCCTTAAATATATGAGTTTGATGTCCATTTGATACCAATTTTTTATTGAAAGCTTGCAAGGGTAGAAAAAAACAAATTTAATACTGAAAACCAAAGAGAATACGAAGAATGATGATAGAAAACTAAATATTTATTAACAAATTTTAAGTTGTCGTTGGGGTAATATTTATACATTTAACCATTAAAAAAGCTAAATAAATATTTAATTCTCAAATGAATATAAAATAAATATTAATATTTTTTTGTTACATAAAATCATTTGATTGCACATTATAATCAGTTATTCTTTATGAGAAAAAGCTATTAAAAAATAGCATTATAATATTTTATTTTAAAATAGAAAAAGTAGTATTATGTTTACAATATAATATTTTATTAAAAATAATTAATTAATTAAATGATAACATTCAGACTCTAAATAAAAATAATTCAAATTAACGTGCAGTAGACATATTTAAGGACTTAACACAAAATAAACATAAATAAATAATTCATTTATAAATTTAAACCAAAACCTCCAATTTATTGAATACCAATTTGAATGAAAATTTTATTAGATACTTAAAAAACAAAAATCGATCTTGAAAATCTGAAAAATATTTATAGCTCAAATTATATTCAAAATAATTATAACGTGTTATGTATGAAAATTAAACACTTTTCTTTTAAAGAAAGATAATAAAATATAAGTTAATGAAAAATATAATTCGTCTGATTTATTGCTCTTGTGCTCTTTGTTCTACTTTATCTGCTTTATTCTTATGCTCAATGTTTTCTGATACGTAACTTTCTTTGTGTTTTTCTCTGATTTACGAAAAGGATATTCCGCTTAGGGAAAGGGTAAAATGGGTGGATTTCAAAAACTAAAATTATTATTTTCCCAAACTTGTCTTCAAAAAAGATTATGATTGCTTTAATATTTCTTCAAATATATTTATAAATAAATTTGAGCTCTAATAGTCAAGGAATCTTCTACAATTCTTATGAATTAATGCAAATTATTCAACTAATTAATTAAAAGATTTACATGTCAAGATTTTTATATTGATTTATAGCTACATTCAATCTTATATAATTAATCTTAAATGGACAGGATTTCACTGCTAAAATATTGTACATACAACATAATTTGATGAACAATCATAAATCTTTCTAAAACTCTGATTAGAGTGGAGATCTTCGTATAAAACAACTAATAAGAACACCTACCTAATTGAAAATCCTTCGCAACTCCTACTCAAATTATTTTTATATCTTAAGCTGGAAAAAGAATAAATATTTGATTTAAAAATAAAAAACAAAAACAGAGGATGACAAAAGTTAGAGAAGTATGATTTGCTATCTTTAACTCTTTTTTTTTTTTCTAACTTAAGAAATAAACTTTTGTGTTGAAAACTCTTTATTAAGATGTATATAAATGAATCCAAATTTTATATTATAACTTATTTACGTAAAGATGAGTTAAATATAAAATCTATTTTTTAATAATTCGTGTTATTTATCATTAATTATTTGTAATTATTTATAAATATCTAGTTCATGTTGAATTCTCTCAACAAAATTTAGGTTTTTTTTAACTTTTTAAAAATTAGTTTTCAAATTTTGTAATCAATTAAACCATCTTGAATTAATTAAATCAAAAATAATAAGATTGCTTATCTCTATGTAATTGATTATCATCATTTAAGAATCAATTTCAAAAGTCATAAAACGTCTAACTCCTTCTAATGCATTATGTCACGGATTAAAACAAGGATTAATTTATGACAAAGATTGAGTAAACACAAAGAAAAAGGACTTCTCAAGGATGAAAGAGTCATAAAAGGAAGTTACATTTGTAATTGGCCACTTATTTTGTGTAATTTGTTAATTTAAAGCGTTCAATTCTTTTATTAGAACAAAATTAAACTCTACAATTGATATTTATAGGTTTGTTTCCAGTATCTTTAAATTATTTTATATTGTTATTAATTATTTACTTAAATTACATTATATAATTACTCTATAAGTAAAATAGTTTTATATTATTTTTTAAATTAAAAAATAAAAAATATACTACAAGAAAACACTAAGTTAAGCTTCAAATAAAGATGTCGATCTAAGATTAGACACTATTAATATAAATAATTTAAATTTTTTTAATAAATTAAAAAGCATAAAGTTATTACAAATTTTTTTTTTATTATATAAAGACTTTACATTAACTCAATTAACTTAATTGACGTTATTTTTTAAAATAATCAAAACAAAAAAAAATAGAGTTGGTGTCAACTCTAAATTAAAACTAGAATAAAAATATTAATAAAATAAAATATATTGGAATTAGAGTTAGAATATTTGATTTTAATATTTATATTTATTTAAGTTAGTGTTGGTTTAGTCTAGTATATTTTTTAATATTTAATTAATATTAATAGAATATATTTTTAATATTTATTTAACTTAGTTTAATATTTATTTTAACTTGCATCACATGTTATCTATATGTCCTGTCAATTAAAATATGGATGTAAATAAAACATTGATTTTGATATCGGTGTTTCCAAATGTGAACTAAATTTATTATAAATATAATTAATTTTAGGTCTTTGTCAAGATTTAGTAAAATATCAGTTAACTAATATTAGAATTAACAAATTTACTTTAAAAGAGAGAGAAAAATCTTAAAAAAATAGTCTTCGTTTGCAGTTTTCACCATAACAAATAGAAAATATAAGAGTATGAAAGAAATGAAGAGTATAAGAGATACAAATGTGTATAAAAGCAGCAGATACAATTACGTGAAAATAACGGTAAACAGTGGGTTCACAAAAAAAAATTTAACCTAATCCTAAGCTCTCGATACCATGTTAAAATAAAGGAGAAAATAATTATGCATTAATCTTCACACATGGCTGTTTATTTATAGATAAAAATAGTAACAAATTAATAGAAAATATTCCCTTCACGCCAATACTCCTCAACTTGCGCGTGAAAGTTATATGTAAGGGTGATTTGATAGCAGTTTGATATAGTGGGTGGGCCGATAGGCCCAATAACCTTGTTAGGATAGACTCTGATACCATATCAGAAGTGGACTTTAAGCTTAACTTAATCTTATAAAACTGACTTGTAAGGTGAGGTTTGCATCGACTTATAAACTGTTGAAAAGTCTCATTTCTAGGCGATGTGAAATCTTCAACAAGAAGAAATCCACCAATGTGTTTTAAATGCTCTTATTGTAAATTTTTCCTTTGACCCTTAGAGTTGATTCTATTGTCATTGACTACTTAGGAATGCTTCAGACTTTATATTGACTCTCTTACTTGTGGTTTTGTCTTCTCCATTTTCAATAGCAATGATGGAGAAATTATTTGCAGGCTTTCAATAAGAGAGACACTTTCTTATATTTCAATGTTTTTATCTATGGACAAACAAGTATATATTATTGTATGACATAACTTACCTAATTTTTAAAATTTTTATGACACAGCTATATAGTGTCAGCTTGGTTGACACTACATCAGCTAATCGATGCTGATCTTAAAAAAACAGATAAAAATAAATTAGAAAATAATACTTTGACAATCGTAACAACCACACATCAACTTATTTTTAAGGGTATTATAATCATTATAAAAATAAAATTTTGTATTTACAAAGAAAAAGAGAAAATAAAAGATAAAATGATGATTGTAAGAATTTGTTAGGTATCAAAGTATCACATCCCAAATGAATTAGCATCATACCTTTAGAATCGAGCATATGTCCAACCAAAATCCTACAAAATCAACTCTAAATGTAACTCTTGTTATTTTTTCTAAAAGTCATGTAAATTTCTTTAAAAGAAATTCACAATAAAATGTACTTACAAATTCAATTTCATTATAAAATTTGGCTGATTTTTTTTACAAGAAATTGCTTATAAATTTAAAATTCTAAGGAAAATTATCCATAAAATTTAAATCCACAATAAAATGTACTTTTTCAAGTGGATTTTTCCACAAAATAGTTTTCCATGGAACTTTTTCGTATGGAATTTTTCTGAAAATATTGTTTTGCGTGAAAATTTGTTGCAGACATTTTTTTAGGAAATTTTGCGAGAGATTCCTTACAAATTTTCAAATTATAAAGTAATTAATTACCACAAGTGAATTACTTACTAAGAAAAATTCTCATAAAATATGAAAAATTATTTAATAATGCAATACAAGAATTCCCTATAACTCTTTATCCTTGCTTATACAAAAAAATTTGCTTAATAAAATTTTGAAATGCTTTTTATTATGGAGGTGTTCCAAATGTTGAGAGAAGAAAGTTCCAGTCCAAAGTTGTGCATGCTTTGAGACGAGACGAGACACATGTTATGCCTTTTTCTTTACAACAGTTCCTATGATCTTCACAATATTTATATTTCTAATAGGTAGAATGCTCTGAACTACACTCTAGAGGACTCAGGTGTTCTTACCCAAAATGTTGAGCGTGCTTTTTTTGCCATACTTTGATGAATTCGATTTATTGATGGATAAATAATCTTAATAATATGAACCAATAAAACAATAATGTTCATTAATATTAACTAAATTTGTTTGACTTGCATTGACTACAAATTAGTCTCATTAGTATCGATACAAAATTTAAGAAACTTTGCTTAGAAAATATTCTTCCTAATATTAATGAAGAGAAACCGATTAAAATTGATCGGAAAATAACATGTATCTACATTTTCATAAAATAATAACTTTAACTAAAAATATTTTCAGTTTATGTTAATTAAAAAAATTGTATTTTACATCAACTAAAAGCACCATTAATATTAAAAAAACTCTATCCATGTCAGATAAGAAAATAACACTATTTTTAAATATTATAATAGTGAAATATAGACTTTAATATAAAAAGTCTCATTAATGTCATAGAGTCTAGACACTCTTATCACAATCAAGTTAAGGTAAAAAAAAAAGTAGAAATAAAATACATTTAATTATGAGAAATATGAAAAAAAAATTTAAACTTTAATTTCAAGATAAATTTAAAATTCTTAAATTTAGAATAATCAAATTACTCTAATAATGATGTAAAATTCAAATTTTATTTAAAATTCTCTACTCAAATATTTTGTTTTGTAAAACTATTAAATTTTTTCATAAAAATAAATTGTCCTCTAAAAATTTCAGATTTAAATACACTATTTTTTTAAACCATCATGTTAGAGATCCTTCACATTTGCCACGCACACGAGAAGACGGGTGCTTCATATCAATTTCCTCCTATTATAAGAATTGATTTTGAATAACAGTGATAAATAATGCATACTAGTAGAACCAATACAATTCTGATGAAAATTTATTAAGTTTATATTTTCTGCACTTCTCTTGATCATGTTAACCAACCTGAATTCTAATTTTAGTGTTTGCTAAAAGCAATAATTTTTCTGAATCATCGTTTGTGATCTCTTTCATCTATACTCTTCATATTCACATTCAACATATATACCCATAATGGTAGCAGATTCTCTAACCAATATCTTAAGACTTTTATGAATACATTTTTACTACTATTCTTAATGAGACAAAATTGTGTTTTCTTTGTCATAGTCCAAGTCTAAGTTGATTGGGTTCTTGAGACACGAATGTTTTGGTGTATACACTTTCAATACTCTTATATGGTCTTGATTTTCACATTAATAAACATGTTAATTCAAAGTGTTTATTATATTTTTGACATCTTGAAGTGGTCAAATCTTGTAAAATTAATAAAAACTATTCTTATATTATAAATCTTATAACTTGACCTATGTAATCCTCTTTATTTTGATGTCAAAATTACTATAGAACTATATCTAATGGGATTAATATTATAATTTTACAAAAATATATTAATGTAGGGGACTTTGTGTGGACTTTCTGCAATGAGTAAGCAATTTTTCTCAACTAATATATTAATGTGAAAGACTTGAGGTGTGAGTTTTCTACACGTATAAATTTAACCCCTTTTTTCTACATGAACAAGAATATTGGCAATATTATTTTTTCAGGATGAAACTTTAATATTGTAATATTTCATACATGTATAAATTTGTGAAAATGGATTTTATTTTTATTTATTATTGTTTAAAAAAAAGGTTGAGCCTAAAAGTTAAGGTTAGTGCATTGGCAACTTCCACACTATGATGTGTTGAGTCCAAAACGCGTTGGCGTGGGAGCACGGATTGTTGGACTCGATTCAAATGCAAAAACACACTTCCATCGTGCATTTTTGAAGAAAGAAGAAACAAAAATAAACAGCGTTTAAAAAAAATTAATAAGAAAAAAAATAGGAAAAGCGCAAAAATAGACCTATAAAAACCGACTCCCGCTATAATTCTCCAGGTGTCACAAAACAAAAACACAAAAAGTGTTCGTTTTTTCTCTCTCTCTCACTCTCTCACTTTCTCTGTGAACGGAACCGAACCGATTTAACGCTATGATGGAGTCTTCCTCTCGCTCCTCCGTCATCATCGTCGGTGCCGGCATCTCCGGTGAGTTCTTCCGCCTCATTATTATTCGGCGACGGGCTCAGCTCCTGAACTGAATGTTCTGGAATCTCATTTTGTGTTTGCTTTGATTTGAAGGTATCGCTGCGGCGAAGGTGCTGGCTGAGAACGGCGTTGAGGACCTGGTGATTCTGGAGGCGTCGGATCGCGTCGGCGGCAGGATCCGCAAGGAGCCTTTTGGCGGCGTGTCGGTGGAGCTTGGAGCTGGTTGGATCGCCGGCGTCGGCGGTCCGCTGTCCAATCCTGTTTGGGAACTCGCTGCGCAATTCGGCATCCGCACGTGCTTCTCCGACTACAGCAATGCGCGCTATAACATCTACGACCGCAGGTCCATTCATATTCAGCCTAAAGACGCCGTTTGCACCGCGTCCTCTGTTTTGCTTTTGCTGACTCGGTGTGTCAGTTGTTTGTTGCAGCGGGAACATCATTCCGAGTGGAATAGCTGCTGACTCGTACAAAAAAGCGGTGGACTCGGCGATTCAGAAGTTGAGGAACCAGGAAGAAGATGAAGAAGAAGAAGAAGAAGAAGAAGAAGGAAATGATGGTCATGGTCACGGTGATGACAGTAATGATAGTAAAAGAAATAATAACGAATCGAAACGGCCTTCGTAAGTGTAAAGCTCTGCGCGTCGTTTTCAGCCGCAAAAGTTATTTTGAGAATGTGTTGTTATATATAATCAATCATGCCTTCAATTATTTTCCTTTTGGATTGTTTTGGTTCCGTTTTTTTTTTTTCTTTTTTTTTGCTCATGCTTTTTTTACGCTTCCCGTTTTAGGACGCCGGAGACGCCAGTAGAGCTCGCCATTGATTTCATCCTGCATGATTTCGAAATGGCTGGTACGATCCGTTCAATTTTTCACTGTTGATTTGCCTCCTCCGTAAAACCAGTGAAAAAAAATTATAGTTATTCAAATTCGTTGTCGCACACGAAAGGAAATACTGTTTGTGATTCCGAAACTGCTTCAATATGTGTGTTTTCGTTTGTTTGATTCGCTGTGGAATGTGCTCTGAAACTGGGAAATTTGGGTTGGACAGAGGTAGAACCGATATCCACCTACGTAGACTTTGGTGAGAGAGAATTTTTGGTTGCTGACGAAAGAGGCTACGACTATTTGCTGTACAAAATGGCTGAAGAATTTCTCTTCACATCGGAGGGTAGAATCTTGGACAGTCGTCTCAAACTCAACAAGGTAAAACACAACGCTTCATATAACATAATTAAGCCGTTTGTCTATGACAATTTTCTTATTTGAAGACTTTTCCGTCGCCCCTACCTGGCAATACTCTATTGGTTTGTCTGCTTGCTTAGCAATTAAATTTCCTGGTGAAAATCTGCATTTGTTTGCTTCCCCGCCTTGTGTTTTTTCCCTTTTGTTATTGCGTTTCGTTGTCTGTTATTTAATCTCTATTGTCCCACCGTGGAGTTTTCAGATAATGACTTCTCAGAACTGTTTTGCTTTTGTTTTTTGCGTGTGTATTTGCGATATTTCTGTCACTAATCTCCTGCCCCTTCTCCTAGTGTCAACTCCCATAACTTTTTTTCGTGAAGCTTTTGACTACTTTATAATTGAAACGTATATTATAAATTAATTTAGTTAAGCTCCGACAGGGTTTCTAAATCATATCATAAAGTTGAATGAATGCTAAAGCTGCTAATTGCATCATGAAATACTTAATCGTAGAACTAAATTATATATATATATATATATATATATATATATATATATATATATATATATATATATATATATATATATATATTTTGATGAAAGTAATTGTGAAGCATTTTCTTTTTTTATTTTTATAAGGAAAATCAAATATTGTGGATGTGATTTGTAGCACTGTCCAATGTCTTGTTTTTTTATTATCAAAAGCCATGTCAATAGCTTTCAGACGCGAAATTATTGGCCAAAACCTTTTTATTGTCATTCAAGTATTGGATTTTTTGGTGGGTTAAAATGCGGAGTGGAGTATAAAATAAAAAGTCATTTCGAGTCATGGTCAACTGTCAAGTACACATTCAAGGCGAAATTCTTTACAAAATTTATGTGATAAGAAATCTTGTACGAATATAAATAATATAGGCGTTGGAAAGATATTGAAAGTAGAAACTAAGTTCTTTCAAATACCGTATATACGTCTCCTGAAGTTCAAACTAGTAACCTTAAAAGGGTTAATTACCCAACATTGATCATTACTTAGCTTTCAATTATTTTTTATATTTATCCTCATTAATTTGTTATGATATTTTCAGTTTAAATATTCAACCTATTCAATATTTAAAATTACTTTATGGAATGAAATAATATGCGATCAAAATAAACCGAATAAAAATTTGGAATAAGTGGAGTTCCATCTGACGTTGAATTTAACATGTACGTTTTGAAAAAGAAATTTAAATTAGGGGGAAAATAGCCGGAATTTTGAAATATTATAAAGCTAGTTTTGAAAAAAAAATATCGTTCACTAAAAGTTAAGAAGCATGTGCCATTGTTGTAGAAACAGAGTATAAATCATGGCAAAAGTTACGTCCTGTAACATCTTTCGTGTATGCATTGTTCGGTTGGGGTATGAACAATTGGTGGACAAGCACTGGGTTTGTTCTACAGGATTTTTTTTATTGTCTTTTAACGTGAAAAATCTGAGGTCATCATTTGAGTGTTCGAACAGACACTAAGCTGGTGGGTCTCAGGTCGTATTTGACCACTGCTGCATATTTTTTTAGTGTTACCGACGTACATCAATATGCCGAAATCTTTTGAGAGCTCCACTTACAGGTAAAGTTTGACCCACAAATAATGCCACCTTCTATTTCAATCCTTTTAAAGGTTTTTTACATCTCATAAATTAGTTGGCCCGGGAGTTCCAATTTCTGTTACCAGCCACACTATTTGAATTGACCCAATCGCAATAACCTAAGGTGATCAGTCATTTCATCTCAAATAATAACACAGAAGAAGGGAGTCTTGTCAATATCCCCATTTATTAGGCAATACCTTAATCGCTCAAAAGATCAGAAACTAATGGACCTGACTTAAGACTGTTGCTGTTCAGGGTAAATTACATAAAGCTCCAATAACTTAACAGCTACTCAGTCCGTGCTCCAAGTCTGCCTAGATTCCTTTGAAATAAATATTCCTTCAATTTTTAGTTGGTTCCAAGGCAGACCGCTCAGATTCTCATGAGATTTTTATTGTGTTTTACTTTCCCTTTGACTGCTTATGATTTTTGTGGGTCATGGTCCTCATAGAGTTCATTTAAACTTGCTTGTACTATATAAGAGTTGACTAACATAGAGAAATTTAAGCCGAAAAGGAAATTTTATTTTTTTATTTTTGCATGAATTTGTGCAGGTTGTCCGGGAATTGCAGTATTCAAAAAGTGGCGTTACGGTAAAAACGGAGGATGGTTGCGTTTACGAAGCCAATTACGTGATTCTGTCTGTTAGCATTGGTGTTCTCCAAAGCGACCTACTCGCCTTCAATCCACCCTTACCCGTACGTCTACTCTTTATTCTACTGTTCTCCTTTCCTTTTTGCCTCCACTCCCGCGAGCCCCGAGTAATCATGCATACCTATATAGAACTATAAATGTTTTTAATTTAGAGTTTTTCTAATGAAAAAAGAAAAACTATACTTTATTGAAAAAAATTCTATAAGAACACTTTCAACTTATATCTAAACAGATCCGTAGTTTTGTTGTAATATGTTATACTATATAGTAAATATGTAATATAAAATTATGTGGAACTTAGTAATTGGTCCTAAAATATGTGGACGTGTTGTGTATCTCACATTGATCTTTCTAAGGGCATTAATTTCAGAATCAAGGTCATTCTATTCTATAATAACGCATTTACTTGCTACCAACATGGTGGAAATGGAATCTCTAGTGTGTGGTTCTGTCTATACGGGTCCCTAAAGTAGTATTAGTTTCCCTTCTTTTAACAGGTTGTGACCCCACAGTCTTAAATAACATTGGTTGGGAATGTAAAGAAATATAGAGATAGCTAGTTTCGTATTAAATTGAGCTCTCTGGTTGATGACGCCAGAAGAAGTTTTTCGAGGCGTCTTCATACGTAGAAAACAGGGATCGCATGATCCACGGTATGAATCATCCACAGTCTCATGGTTGGTGGTCTATTAACCTCTTGGTTAGGTCAACACGTGGAAAGAGAACACCAACTTGCATATGTAGTTGTGAATTCAAATAGCGCGCAGTCTTGTGTTGTCTTTAGAAAGATGGTACTTGATCTTTTAGTGGTTTCTAAATTATTGCATTCAAATTAAATAAAGTAATTAATTCAAACTATAGTTAATTAGCATGAATAAATCGCTATGTGGAACAGTTAGCTGTAACCTGAATAGAGCTTTACTTTAAAAATGGAAAGGAAAGGTTTAAAGTTAACTGAGTGGGGTAGGTGATACCATAGAAAACGTTAGTGGATTTTAACTTTGTTGCATATGCATATGGATTTTAGAAGCCTATGGATGGACTAATGCACTGTGTACTAGAAAATTGTAGTCTAACCTAAACCTCTCAAGTCTAACCTATGAGCATCTTGTGTGTTGTACAGCTAGACCAAGTCTTTATATGGACGATTCTTTATTACTATAATCTTTCCCAACTTCAACACAAGATGAAGTTCCGAAAATATATGTATATTACAACTTCTGAGAGTTCTATACCTATCATATGATACTGACTTTAATTTGTCAGAGTTGATGATGTCTTAAGGACTCAATATTTTTTAACTTTAAATGTTGAACACGTAATGTATTTGATCAAACTGTGTACTTAGAATTACAAGTGATGTGAGGTCATCAAATTAAATTATTAAGGGAAACTATGATTGAGGTACTTTGCCTTTTCCGTATACTACTTAGATGGGCTTTAGTCGTCTAAACGTCCCCTCAGTTCTGTCTTTTATTAGTTTATAAATTTTGTCTTTGTGAGCTAATTCTTGTCTGATTCAATATGTCCATGCTGAATAAAATAATGAAACAGAGATGGAAATTGGAAGCCATCGAGAAATGCGATGTGATGGTGTACACTAAAATCTTTCTGAAGTTTCCGTATAAGTTCTGGCCGAGTGGACCCGAAAAGGAATTCTTCATCTATGCTCACGAGCGGAGAGGCTACTACACATTTTGGCAGGTCTTTTTAAAATTTTCATTAATGGTTGTCAGTTCATTTCCCCTAATGTTTTTTCTTCTAAGTTGTCTCTTTTGCTTTCTGTTTCTGTTTTGTTTCTATTCTTGACAAAGCTTGTAGTGTTTTCCATCTACAATTAGGGTGAGCAAAGAACCAGCTCTATTATAAGCCAAATTCTGTGGGAAATTATTTATTATCTTAATGACAAAGATAATTAAAATCTGCTATCAATTTAATTTCCCGTGATAGCCACTTACCTAACCTTCGGGAGCAGGTTGAGCATACGTGTCTAACTTTTATATGATTTGAAGAGTGTACACTAAATAAAATAGAGTGCGAGTGGCATTCTGAGGATTTAAATAATACCTTGTTGTTATAATTTATGTGTTGTGCATGTGGGTCACATGGTTGATCTTAATCCCTAAACTTGTGGTTTATCTCTATTTGCGATGAAATAACTTATGTTATCATACTTGTTATTAGGCCTACAAAATTATGTCTTTTGTTTTTTATCCGCTTTCTGTGGTGAAACACTCTGGTCAATCATTAAATATTCGTAAAATAATAATCCCCTGAAATGTCCAGGATCCCCACGTTCTGTGAAACAATGATTTTGCATAAAACCCAGTGCTATGAATTTCATCAATCTCATTAGCAAGCTCCAGTTGAACTTCATAACGAGTTCATTTGCAATTAGATTTCAACACCATCTATTACTCTTGTCGTAATTCAACATAATAGGCTTGATAAAAAAACGAATCTTTTGTTTGATATGGAAAAATAGCTTTGCTTATATTTCCCCCTTCCCTGAATTACGCAAGGTGGGCTTAGGTGTATATTTGTTCACTTTTATTTTAAGTTGTAATTTTGACCTTTATTACGTGCAGATGATAATAAACTTTTGCTTCAGCTATTTCCATTTGTCTTATTACCGTCATATTGATTATATCTTCTCAGCGAGAACAAAGAGATTAATATCTTTCCTTTATGACTGTTAAATAATATTAAATGGCTCATCATCTTTCTACGGATGTTTCTAATGTTGGTATTCCCTTAGGGTATGAGTTTCGTATTGGGGACTACATCGGCTATGATTGATTTCTTTTTCATATAGAATAATATGACATATTTCAAACTATATAGTAGTATTATAATAGCAAAAATTGAATTATACGATGGAGGATTTGGACACTATTGAACTTTAGTACACGATATCTGTTCTATTCTTGTCAATATTAAAATTCTATGCTATGATGCATTGATTTTGGATCTGAACTTCTATGATAAGTGAAAATAATTGAAGTCAGAATCAGAATATTTTTTAAATGACCTTGCGGATTGAACTGTCTAGTCTCTTTGCTAACCTGTCCATATCTTATTCTGAATCAGAATAGTTGTCTAGTTTGTAAGTTCATTCATCCAAATCTTCTAGTTTATGTGCTGATTTGCTGAATTATGACCAGCACATGGAGAACGCCTATCCTGGCTCCAATATCCTAGTCGTGACATTGACTAACGGGGAATCAAAACGTGTGGAAGCTCAACCTGATGAAGAGACCTTGAGAGAAGCTATGGCAGTGCTCAGGGATATGTTTGGATCCGACATCCCCGATGCCATTGATATACTCGTTCCTCGCTGGTGGAATAACAGGTTTCAGCGTGGCAGCTACAGCAACTACCCCATCATTTCCAATCATAAAGTTTTTCATAATATTAAGGTTTGCTTTTCAAGTTTGAACTTCTATATATTTTGTAAATGTGTCACAGTTCCCTTTTTAATCTATTCTGTTTTAAATATATCAATTGATGCTATATATATATATATATATATATTATATTTGTCTTTTATATTCTTTTTCTCTTTTAGACATTTACTTTTCTTTGTATTCTTCACTACCGTGCATGAAAAACAAAACAACAGATGACGTGGAGCTTGCAACTAGCTATTAATAATTTATTGCCTCTCATTGTCTTTCTATGTTCTTTTGTTTTTTTCTTCACGGGTTTCTCGAGGTTACTGAATCAGATAGTAATCCTACAGTGACTTGTGAGTGCCATTAACCCGATAAACATATTTCCTTTGACACTAAAAAATTCATTTATTTGGCCTTAAATTTTGTATAATTTGTTCTTTTGTTTCATTCAAGAACCCCAAAAGAAAAAAGGTTTTTTGGGGAGTTATTATATACCTAAAGTTCTTTCTTAACATAATTTACTAACCATTTTGTAAAGGTATTGATTAATAAATTTTAAATAGAAAGTTTTTATCAGAATTTACATCCATAATGCTTTGGAAATCGTAGTAAAAACGCATTAATGACATATTTTAATGAATTTATTCATTTTGAATTTTCTATTTGTGATTCATGAAGTTGATGTTATTTTGTTTTCTGGTATCACTGCTCATTGCTGACATGGAAGCAGAATCCAACAAAGATTATCCTTTCTATTTAATATTTGAAATTTTGAACATCATAGATGGTGTTTTTGCCTTGTAGGTTAGAAACCTGAGCTGTATTTTGTTGTGTCAGGCTTTCTAATTTGTTCCTTTTCTTTTACGCTTCTGTGAGTTAAAATTTGAGACCACATAAAAGTAAATAAACTATTTCGCCCCTCATATTATTTGTGTCTCTTGATATATTGCAGGCCCCTGTAGGTCGCATTTTCTTCACTGGGGAGCACACTAGTGAAAGATTTAATGGCTACGTACACGGTGGATACCTATCAGGTTAGGCACTATATCAAGTTTCTTTTGTTCATATATAATAGATAGCTCTAATGGCAATAACTACGAGGAAGACCTGACACTGTACTGAAACCAGGTATCGACACCAGCAAAGCGTTACTAGAAGAAATGAGGAAGGAAAAAGAAAGAAAAACCGAGAGCCAGAATCTGTTGTTAGAGCCATTGCTGGCATTGACAGGATCTTTAACAATGTCGAAAGCAGAAACTGTCTCGAATATCCACAAGTGTGATATTCCTACACAATTATACCTCAGTGGCAAGCTTGGGATACCAGAGGCCATATTGTAACACTATGCAACTCTAGAGAGTCGCCTTCAAGATCATGCATACTTCATCACAATCCTGCAGGTGAGGATGATTTATGTTCGGATAAATTTTAACATCAACAATTTAAAAAAAATAAAAATAAAGTTTCAATAAGTCAAAGTTAACTAATGCATAAATTAAAAATTAATTTTAAAAAGATATTAATATAAAAGAATTTTTTTAAATTATTTATCTTATACTAACTTGCAATAAAAATTATTTTATTTTTTCTTAGGAATGTTTATGTAAAAGTTTTATCTAAACATGTCTCAAGACTCATTGAAGTCCATGATGTGGTCATTCAAGTCCATGATGCTGCCACGGTTAATGTGCACTATCCTCTATGTGAAGTGTTCGCGCAGTACGCAGATGTTACCTTACTTCAGTCCATTTCATTACTAGGTTTCTCAAGGGTTTTATTTTTGAAGGAAATTAATTAATTTAATTGGTATAAATTACGATTAGTTTGTTCATTATAGTCAACAAGAAGCAATATTACATTGTAAGCATAATAACGGCTGATATGTGGATCCTAATTTTTTACTAGTTAATGATATCCATTTAAATTGTATGGCAATGCAAAATTCATTATTTCTCGGAAAATATTCACACTCAATTTTCTTTAAATTTTGTCTGATACTCATTCTTATCTTTTATTATTTTAAGCCTTCCTTATATACGTGTTTAGTTAACTATAACTCTTACAGAGTAGATTACAAAATTAGGCTTTAAATTTTTTGACAATCCAATGAAAGTTCATCCTATACCACAAGATCCAAATTCTTATAATCAGAAACAACTCCCTCAAACCACCACTCCAACCACATGAGCCAACACTAACATGATGGGAGGAAGGGTTTCAATTTTTGTTAGGTTTTGGAAGGAAAACAATAGTAGGTTGAGAGGAGTTTTTTTCCTTGAAAAGGCTTATTAAACCTAAAGGTTATTACGGAGGATGTTAAGCTACTGTTACTATTTTTACTACGAAACAAACTACATTGAAAAATAGTGAAGAAGGTAAAGGACAATTGGAATCAATTCATTATCCTAATTTTATGAGAATAATCTTACATATAGTGGTAGAGGAGGATTACACTAACAAGGCCATATACACTGTCCACTAACAAAAATAATAACATTCCTATTCTAAGATAAACTCTTCTGTCCCTGCTAGTGTATGAAATTTTTCTCCTTAAGTTATCAATTATTAATACTTATCACAGGCCACTAAATTTTGTCCGCAATGTTTGCCTGAATGTAGTTGTCGTGGGTATGGTGGGGCTGGGCGGAGTGATTCTTCTTACACCTCAATAGTGAATTCCTGCACCTCCATAATTTTAACATATTCTTATTTTAATCTTGAAAAAAGGTGAAAAAAGTTTTCATTGATAATAATTGAGATTTATTTATTCTTTTTATTTGCGAGTTGCACAAACCGCAATACAACAATTAATAAATACATTGCGGGTTAATACAAATTTTTTTCTAAAAATATATTGCGGATTGTACAACCCACAATACATTTAAATTTTTTTTTGTATTGCTAAATTTTTTTTTGTATTGCGGGTTTTACAACCCGCAATGTAAAAGGTGCAGAAAATATAATTGCAGGTTGTACAATCCACAATGTATTTATTTTTTAATTGTATTACGGTTTGTGCAATCCGCAAAGTGAAAGAAAAAATAAATCACAGTTACTATTAATGAGGACTATTTTCGTCTTTTTCTCAAGACTAAAATGGGAATATATTAAAATTATGGAGGTGCAGGAATAATCACTCGGCTGGGAGTCCGTGAGTTATTCTTGGGTTGATTCGTAATAATGGATTACATGAAGGTTCAGGACTTTTGCTCCAGGACTGCTTCTTTCTGCACCTCCATATCATCTTCCTGCACCTTCATAATTTTCAAAATTCCAATAATAGACATGAGTAAATTATAAAATTATCTCTGCTGCTGTAAAAGAAGGTTTTCCATGGAAGGGGTGCAGTGCATTTCTGAACAAGGATGAAAGGTGTCGCAGTGGTGGTGGTAGGTTCCTACGGTGTTGGAGTGGGGGGTTGAAGGCACTTTGGGTGGCCGTCGGTGGTTGTGGTTGAAAAACAACCACTGTTGTCTTCGTCGAGGTATCTGTTATTCATTTTTTCTGATTTTCACGGATTGTAGAAACCGTAGAAGTTTAATATTTACGGATTTTGTAAGCCGTAAGTTTAAAATCAAGATTTATGCCTCTTACGGATTACACAAACTGTAGTTATTTTAATATTCGTAAGAGCTTACGGTTTGTACAAACCGTAAGTGCAGCATAGGTGTATAAGAGAACTCTACGGTTTGTAGAAACCGTAAAAGTAATAGACATTACGGTTTGTAAAAACCGTAGAAGCATTTGCATTTCTTTTACTGCTTATGGCTTCTACAAACCGTAGAATAGTAGAATTTTTTTTTCTTCTGCGGCTTGTACAACCCGCAGAACAGAATAAAATTTCTACTGTTCTACAGTTTGTACAAACCGCAGAAGAGAAAATTTGAATTACCTATGGTTTCTACAAATCGTAGAACGGTTTCTACAAATCGTAGAAGAGTTTGACAGTGAAAAAAAAGTCGACCACCGCCGTCCTCTGCCACCAATCCACCACAACTACCTCTACAATCTAAAATTAAACTTACAATGATGCTTACCTTCCTTTCAATTCAGGGTGCCAAAATGATGGAAGTTGAAGTTTGTGGGTTACGGTTTTCACGAACTGTGAATGAAGAACAATGATTGAGAACCAAGCCAACAACCAAGCAACCAAGGTGCACTCAATGTAGATTTGCACTGGCAAACTGGGATACAAGCACTGGCAGTGGAGGTAGAGGTGGAGGGAGAGGTGCAGCCGACGTCGAATGGGGTGCAGTGGCGTTGGAACGGGGTACAGGCAAAGTTGAGGAAGAAAGGATGTGAAGGGTGGTGGAGGATATTATGGGGTATGAAATGCTTTAAAAAGGGTTAAATGGTAAATTTGCCTAGACTATGGAGGTGCAGGAAGATGATATGGAGGTGCACCTCCACATACTCCATATACTCTTCCTCCACCTTCATATACTCTTCCTCCACCCTCCACCTCCATATACTCGTCATGCACCTTTATACTACATATAAAAATACCATTATACTCTTAAGGTAAAATTATAGAACCAAAAAATTACAAAACCAAAATTGCCCTCCACCCCCTTCATTCTTTAACCTTGTCCGGTTTACTTCTTACCTCCATAATATCCGATTCATCCTCTCTACTATCCATTTCAAGCTTGGTGTGCACTTCTTCATCTCCATAACATCTGGTTCACTCCTTCACCTCCATAACATCCTATTCATCCTCTCTACTATTCGTTTCAAGCTTGGTGTGCACTTCTTCATCTCCATAACATCTAGTTCACTCCTTCACCTCCATAACATCTAATTCATCCTCTCCACTTCGTTTCAAGCGATTTGCGTGTGTGGCTTTAAGGAGGAAGAAGATTTTTTTTGTCTAAATTTTTAATTAAAACTTCAAACAAGTCATAGATAAGCAATTATTGATGTTTATTAACAATTTGTGAGTGATATTATTGATTAGAATACTTAATTTGTTGATTGGGTTGCTGTCGACGATAAATTGGTGTTGGAGAAGATGTAATGCATATAAAATGGATAATCGGATAGTCTTTATCCGATTTACATTCTTTAAAAAAGTATGTAAATCAGACGGGGTGACGTCTGGTTTGAAAGAAAAAAATTGTAAATTGTAAATCGGACGGGGTGGCGTCTGGTTTACACAATACAAACCAGATTCCACTCCTTCCTTCATTTTTTCATCCAGTTTGTAATTTATAAATCGAATCTCCCTTTATCTGGTTTATATTTTCTAAAATTTTTTAAACTGAATGGCTTCATCTGGGTGACCTATCAGAACGTCAGAATTCACGAAAAATCAAAAATCTTACCTTGTTATTGTTCCTTGCAGCCGATCAATACTCTCCACAAGTTGAAAAGTCATTTCTACCATTTAATTATCCTTTAAACCTTCAAAAATGCCATCGTCAATGATTTTGGTTCATTGTAGAAGGTGGAGGAATGCACTGTTGTGTTTTTTATATTAGACAAACCAATACCTTTTCTGGTCATTTTCATAGAGACAATTTCGGATTTTAAAATGTTATGGAGGTGCAGAACAAGTATATGGGGTGGAGGAAGAATTTGTCTTTGCTCCATGCACCTCATTAATTTTGAAAATATTAAAAATGTTTTGACTTTTTTAAATGCAAAGCTCCATGGAAGAGGGGTTGGTCATGGTGGGGCTGAATGCCATTGAGATTTCTCTTATGAGAGGTTTTAATAGAAGAAGGCTCAAGCAAGATTCAATTACAAGAGTCATGACAAGACATATAAAAGATCAAGAGGAATAAAAAACATAAGTGTATATCAAAATACTGATAATTTTGAGCTTTTATGATAATTTGTGAATTTATAAAAATTAATTTTGATAATTTTTTGTAAAATACAAACTCTAGATGCCTTGAATTGATAGGGAGTGTTTATTTTTAGAGGATTGTCACATGGCAACATGTCATTTGATGAGTTTTGAAACTTAGGATTAAGGAAGTTTGCTTCACATGTTATATAACACTCTCTTAATAAAGAAGATCTTCTCTATTCACAAGTTGTTACTTGTCATATTTTCATTTAAGAGTTTTTGAGAAGTTTTGGCTTATAGATAGAAGTGTCTACTACATGTAAAATAAGATTAATTAAAATAATAAAATGTTGTTAAATTTTCAGCTTATTGTTTAAGTTTTTTTTTTAAGTTTTTTTTTTCTAAAGAAACATTAAAGAATCTCTTGATAATTGGTTAATCTTTTTTAAAAAATCCTTGGTGTAGTTCATTTGTCCATTAAACATCCACCTCAAATGCTTCATCTTCTATATCCTTTGTTTCCATTATTTTACCTTTTCCTTCATCTTCCATCTTAATGTTTTATTTCATCAAATTCTCTTAATCTTCAACTGTTCGATTTCCTTCTTCAACACTTCCACATACTTGAAGATTTTTCTTCTTCATTTTTTTTTTTCAATGTAAAGCTTCTTTATTCTTTTACATATTCAAATAGAGAACAAAGAAGAAAAACATCATGAAAGCTTCTTTATTAAGTGTGGTAAACACACTGTTTAGAATAAAAGAGAGATGATTTGAGATAAGAATGATTTATTATTTTTTTTAGTTAGTTATAATGGGAAGGATAATGTTTCCATATATTAAAATCTTGAAGGAGTTTTTAAATATGAAATCTCAAAAGGTGTTTCTAGAAACAGGAATAATTCTTGGAGTTATTTTTTGGAATTGTAATGTATGTTTTAGAAAATGTAATTTAAAGAGAATTTTTTTATATGAATAAAAATTTACATTTTGGAAATGATATTCTTGATAAGAAATTTTATTGAAAATCTTAATATCCAAATTAAATTACTCATTATGGAATTAAAATTTTAGATTTCATAATAATTAATTTGATTTCTAAAATAAGGTGTCTAGAATGTAAACTTTATTTAGAATATTATTTTTTGAAATATAGATATATTTAATAATGTAAAATTTTGACTTCCAAATTTATGATTTTGGTATACATTTTTTGAGTTTTAGAATTCGCTTTTCAAAATCAAATAGGCTATGAATTTTTAGGGTCTAAATTGGTCGAGAGATTGAGATATATAAAACCAGTATCATATTTATATATAAAGTTATCAAGTGAGTCTAGTCCATTAGGTTCAACTTACCTTAAGTCTACTTACTAATAAATTAAGTTAACTCAACTCACCTTTTGAAAAGTTTTAAAAATGTTGGTTCGATTAACGAATTGAAAGTTAAGTAGTTTGATTCACTTAATTTAAAAATAATTTTTTTTTTCTAGAAAATTGATAATAAAATTAAATAATAATTTTCATTAATTCTTAATTTTATAAATGATCATAAAATAAAATATAAAATGTAAGTGTTAAGTCGTTACCCATCATTACAAAATATTAAAATAACTTTCTATCTATACTGTTTACTTTTGTCTAAATTTTAATTATTTTTTATTAAATTCAGTGAGTTATATCAATTTGACTAACCATGTGTTTAACTCAAGTGAGCTAAAATCTAAGGATCATGTTTTATTTTGTCATAATTAGTATGTATTTTTTTTTTCAACTCAATTGATTTAAATCTAAGATGAGTCGGGTCAATTGACAAGTTTTGACCTAATTTGATAATTTTATCCATACACGTTATTTGATCCATAAACTTTCTTAATTCTTGGTTACTCTTTTAATTTAATTTTAATTTACTAAATATGATCATACTTTATATTATTTCTACAGTTTAATTATCAATTCTATCATTGGTGTAAATATGTTTTTACCGTGTTTATGTGTTCTTACTTAATTTTTATTATCTAATTTGTTTGCCTTGATAATCCAACAAAAATCTTATTGTCTATGGTTAAATTTCAGATGTGTGATTAGTTTGATAGATCCAGTATTATTTATTGTAATACAATTTTTTTTGTCTTCTCACTTACCTTTCATTTTTCTAGCAGTACACATGAAACTTAGAAAAATAAAGATTGTTGTCCAATACTTGCTTTTTAAATTTTGCAATTCACTTTTAATTTCTAAAAATTCACTTTTAATTTCATAAATTATGGAAACTTAACTAAATTATATAAAATTATATTGTAGTTACATAGCTACTTTTTATACTATAACCAAATTTATAAATGATTTTAAAATTATAATTAACATCTTAAAAATATTTAAATAATTATTATTTAATTAGAATATTCTATTAAATAATGTAATTTAAATTTACGTGCCACAATAATTATATATACTAGTGAAAAAAGACATTATGTGTTTTTGTATTTTTTTAAGAAAAATAAAATTAAGAATGGTAGCTTTATAAAAAAATAGTAGATAATTTATATTGCGCTGTTGAAATATATGAATTACAATTATATTTTAATATTTGAATAATTTATTTTATTTTTTGAATTTAAAAATATGATTAAAGGTCAAATAAGAATACAAATTAACGTTACATAAGTAATAGATTATAGATAAATATGTTAAATTAAAAATTATGATATATTATTATATAATTTAATATTAATAAAATTCTGAAAAATAATTTTCAATAGTTGTTTTTTTTCTTAAAATTATATATTTATTATATGAAATCTGTAAAGTTAATAATATAATAAGAATTTTTAATATTTTAATTACCATTGTAATTTAATCTGTTTTTTTCTTCAAATAAAAATTATATCATATTATATTATAATAATAATAACAACATGGTAGGTAACAAAACAACATTAGATGGATAAAGATCAAATATAGATGTAGAGAATGTACTTACATTTATTATTTGAAGAACTATTTTGTTTATATCTGTGCGTGTCGCCAATATCCACGCACAGAGCAGAGCAATGTCAACGTAGTACCCATTTGGGTGTCTAAACTCAAAACCATGGCATAACCATCAACACATTTTCCTTTGTCTTTGTGGGAAGAAGAGAAAATGTTGAAGTTCGGATTTTTCTTTCTGATTTTGATTCTTATCCCTTCACTGCCGGTGGCACTGTCTAAGTATGGAGCCATGGAGCCTTTGCTTCAACGCTTGGACTCCAAAAGGGCACCTTCATCGGTGCAAGAAGCTGCAGCCATTGGTCTTCTCAAAAGACTGCTTCCTACCCATTTGTCCAGTTTTGAGTTCAAAATAGTGTCTAAGGTCTTTGCCCTTTTTACTTTGACCCTTTTGTCTTGTTCTGTTTCTTTTTCTTTGTTAGCTGCCAACTTGTTAGAGTCTGCATTTGCTCTCATTTTTTGTTATGATTGAATGTGAAAATCTGACCTTTACAATTTTCAGGATGTCTGTGGCGGAGACAGTTGTTTTCTGATAAACAATCACAATAAGTCAAACCAGAATGAGCCCGAGATTGTGTATGTGAGGAGAAGTTTATGCTGAAGATTATGATTGATTAATGTTGTTTTTTGTTCCTCCTGAGTTCCAAGTTTCTTAAAGATTATGAGATGGTTGTGTTTCTTTTATTTACAAGTTGCAACTTGAGTTGATTCTTCTTTCTCTTTTGGTTTCATATATTTAAAGTTGATTTTTTCATGTTATAATGCTAATGTGCTTCTTGATTTGTTCTACCTATGGTAAAATTTCTTGCATTGTAATCTTCTGGTCATGGATATGAACATTTAATCTGTTTTGCTGTCCTTTAATGTTAATCTGATACTGTCATGTATTTGTATATTTGTCAGCATTAGAGGAACCACTGCTGTTGAGATTGCATCTGGTCTCCATTGGTATCTTAAGTATTGGTGCGGTGCTCATGTCTCATGGGATAAGACAGGTGGCATTCAGACAACTTCAGTCCCTGAGCCAGGTTCACTACCCCGTTTGAAAGATGAGGGTCTGAAGATTAAACGCCCTGTTCCATGGAATTATTACCAAAATGTTGTTACCTCTAGTTGTGAGTATCAAAATTAACTTTCTGAGGAACAAGGCATTTCTCTCATTTCCATTCTGAGAATTTGAACTGATGTAGTGCAGTAGCTGACTAGTGCCAATGTTTAAAACTTTGTTCCAAGAAAGGGTGATGATCTTGTTGTCAGTTGTTCCAAAAGGACATGAAGTTTGAGAAAAAGAGATAGAGAGCAGGACAAGAAATTCTGTTATTGTGTGAAAATGAATTCAACCCACCTACAACTAAATTGCAACATGTATTTATATCTCAAGAAGTTGGTTGAATGAAAACGAGAATCTACTTCTGTTCAAGAAAGTAAAATAAAAAGGAGTAAAACTATACTTCAACACTTGCAAAAAATAAAATTAGGTACGTTCTGAAGATCAGATAGGTAGTGTAACATATCTCTGCTAAAGAAAAATGCAGTGGAAGTTCCTATCAAGATTTATAAAATTCAGAAGGAAGTTTTAAGGTATTGCTAGATTCCCTTAGACATACAAATAACCATCCTATATTTCCTCTGATTGGTAAATGTAAGACTGATAAGTTGGATGAGTTGATCTTTCCATGTTTACCTTATAAATCCATTTATGTGTAGCAAATATTGGATTTTCAACTGACATGATTTCCTCACAACGGTAAGGCCGAATGTGCCTTTACAAGCAAAGATCAGAAGCTGAATATTCTTCTTGGTTCTTTGCAGATTCGTATGTTTGGTGGGACTGGGAAAGGTGGGAAAAAGAGGTAGACTGGATGGCACTTCAGGGGGTGAACCTACCCTTGGCATTTACTGGGCAGGAAACAATTTGGCAAAAGGTTTTTAAGGTGAGGTGCTATTTACATGCTTGTGTATATCTGGATAAACCTGGGTTTAAGAAAAATGAACCCCTTAGTTTGAGGGTATTAACTGAGCCAAAGATGCTATATAAAGCTTTTTTCCCTATCAGATATTATTTACACATTAAATCATTTTGCAGCTAGATACATGGTATTATAAATTCAGCTTTTTATTCAAGTTATTATTAGTGGTATTACTTTTCAAAATGCAAGTTTTTTCACCATTATTTTACCTTTTGTTGCTTTGTTTCCCAAGCTCTTATTCGAACTTTTGCTGCTTTGAATCAAGTATGGTTTGTAGCTTGTTTTCATTTGGGTTTTGTTACAATGATTGACTATGCAATATTGTGCTTAAGTTTAGATGAATTAAGGAGCACGGATGTTTATTTGGTATGTCCTTAAGCATATGTTGTTGAAAATGATAAAACTGGACAAAAAATAGATGAATAGTATAGTGTTATAATGGACTTCTGCACCTTATGTAGTAGAAACTCTTTTTGCTTACCTAAACCTAACATAAAAGAAAAATTCTGATAACCCAAACGCTTTGGGAGGCCTGGATAAAATCATTTCAGTAAATATTATGTGATAAGATTCTAGAAGTTTCAAGAGCAATGCTTATCAACATCGCATGTCCGGGGTAAAGTGGTACTCTTAGCTTCTTTACGTTGCTCTACTCCTGGACTGCTTTCTTCCTTTACTATCAATGTTTTTCCTACTTACTATTATTACTATTATTGTTGTTGTTAAGGAGGGATTAGACAGGCTATATAACATATAGGAATTATATGAAGCAGTGTGGGAAAACATGGTCACATTGAGATACACATGACTAGTAACACTATGTAATTATTGGAATCTTTACCTGATTGCCTACAAAAATTTAGATGCATTGCTTGAATCTTGTTGATATCATTTATTCTCATCAGAATAACTAATTATTATTCTCTTTTAATAGTTATTTGACTAGTGTCTTCTAATTGTAGGATTTTAACATTACTTCAGATGACTTGAATAATTTCTTTGGTGGACCTGCTTTCCTTGCTTGGGCTCGCATGGGAAACTTACATGGGTAGGTGAAAGCAGTATGTAAACCCCATCGTTGGTTTTCAATCTGTATAAAAAGCGTAGGAAATGGTCTAGCAAATTTAGTTGTTTTGAGTTGCATATTCATTTTTCATGCTGTAAAAAGGAGGATGCCCATGCTGAATTTTTTATACATTGAAAAATATTAAGAAAATTATAATGGTTGGAGAAAAATGAAAAAAAGAAGAAGTTATTGTTAGGTACAGTTTAAAAATCATTTGAAGTTTGCAGACCTTGTTTCTGTTGTTTCTAAACTCAAGGTCTGGTGGGATTGCGTAGGTAGACTTCTTCTGCATCCATGTCATCATCAAGATATGCTTTCTTCTAATGTGACAAATACCCAATACCCAATAGAAGAATGTTAAAGATTTTTCATCGACTAGGAATAAGGTTAAATTATAATATATATATATATATATA